>ENA-OFCF01000497-OFCF01000497.1-metagenomes-genome-assembly--contig:-NODE-497-length-17189-cov-2.557488_pt1 | contig 17189 bp, 12 predicted proteins | sample MGYA00153387_OFCF01 | MGnify analysis MGYA00153387
GCCGGCTCATCACACTGACCCGGTCCCCTGCCCGTTTCAGGAAATTCTCGAAGGCTGCGCGGTCGGTGAAGACGAGCGAGCGCTGCCCGGGGAGAGCACCGGCTTGGGTGGCTTCTTCATCGCGACGGAAGGCGGGGAGCCGCTCGCCGCGGCGGAATTTCGGTGCTGGCTCGTTCACGATGACCCGGCGCTTCGGCACCTCTTCCAGGGCCACCACCCGCAGCTGCGGCGGTGGAGCGGCGGTGCCGGCCAGCCAATAGCCAAGCAACGCGATGCCGACGAAGCCCAAGGCGAGCAGGAAATAGCGGCGGCGCATGCTTCGCAGTAAACTCCGGCAATCCGCGAACGGCACCAAAAATTTCTAGCGCGCGGCCGGCGTCGGCGCTTTCTCCAGCCATGGCGGGAAGTCGCTGAACATGCGCACCGCGGGCTGCTGGAATCGCGGGTCCACGGAAGTGACCACGATGTCACGGCGGCGATCGACGGCCTTCCAACTTACGGACTGTCCTGCCACCCACTCGTCATTGCCGCTCAGGAATTCAACCACGACAGGATAGCAGGGCCACCCGCCCATTCGCAGGTGTGCCGGCCAAGCGACAGCGTGACGATCGACGCGAAGCCGCGACGGTGGAGTTTCCAGGAGTTAATTTTAGGATTCGGGGATTCGCACCGTTCTTGGCAGGCGCGGGTCCGCAATTGCTCAATATAATCTGTAAAGGTAAAAATAATGCCCATTTTCCAAACGGGTTAACAGGTTTCCTCTCTAGGGATTGGGTGCGCGCTTTTCGCATGACATCCCTCGCCGGTCGGGCTGAGGCTACGGCCATGCCCGTTGACCGCTCCTTACCAATGACGAGAAGTGGAGCTGGGCGCTGGTATTTGGTGGTGCTGGGCTTGGCGGTGGCCAGCATTGGCGGGTTGTTCGTATGGCTGATGGGGCGGAGTTTCCTGCGGGCTCAAGAGATGCGGACTTGGCCCGAGGTGGCCTGCGTGATCCTTTTCTCTGAGATTGAGGAACGGCGGCATGACGAGAACTCCCCGCTCGAGTTCCGCCAAGATCTCAAGTATGGCTACGAGTGGCAAGGAGTCGCCCGCGTAGGGGAGCGCCTGACGCTGCGGGGTAACCCATGGTCCTCGAAGCGCGTGCTCGCCGAGCAGCGGGTCGCGGCCTACCCGGTCGGGAAATCCACCACCTGCCGCGTGAATCCCCGGGACCCGGATTTCTCGGTGCTCAAGCCGGACTCGCTGGCTCCGGGCTACTCGATCTGGTTTCCCTCGCTGTTCGTCATCGGGGGGCTGGGCATCACCCTCCGCGCGGCCTTCCGCGGGCAAAAAGACTGAGGAACTGTCGGTTTCAAGGTTTTGATTGCGCCAACTTATTTTCGTGGCTTAAGGTCGCGTCCCGTCGCTGCGTGGCATGGCAAGGTGCCCTGTGCGGTCTATTCGGCGGGGAATTTCTTCCATTCCTGACGAGATGAATCCAGATCGAGCGACGCTTAATTTCCTTAATAGTTTTCCCGAGGAGGCCAGAAAACGCGGCGAAATGCTCCAGAAGGACGGCGCCGTCACCCAGATTTTCGGGAACCATCTTTTCATCCAAGGTCGCGTCGAGGACGAGACCGGAGTCTTCCGCACCAGCCTGCGGCTTCAAGGAAATCGCTGGTTCGGCTCGTGCACCGCGGAGGATGAGAACATCGCCGGCGCGTGCCAATACGCGACGATGATGGAGCGCATGCACCGCGGTGAGGATCTGCCGGAGTCGCCTAACGAATTCGATGATACCCCGGTTCTCGACATCATCGAAGAGAAGCTCGGTCGTGAGCTCGACGACAAGGAAGCGGACTTCGTCACCAAGATCGAGAAGCGCTACCGCCGATATGTGATCGAGGGCGAGCTCCACGACCACGACATGGTTCGCATCACCCCGCGCTGGGAGATCACCACTTACGAGCCGTTAGAACTGTGGCCGATGCCACCGGGCGACATCCTTGAGTTCTGGAACTACATCGCTTACGCCTTTTACAAGAAGAAGCTCCCCTACCCTGAGTTCATGAGCGTGATCACCGATCTCGGTCACGTGCAGAAAAAAATGGCGGACTGGGAGCAGGAGCGCGAGGTCGCTTCCTGGTATGAACGCATCGAGCAGGTCAACGAGCGCCCGCCGCAGGACGCACCGCTCACGGTCGGTTTCCGCCTGGTGGCCACCATCAACGAAGCCCGCCTCGAAGTGAAGGAGGAGAAGGCCGGCGTCTGGGTCCAGCTGCGCGAAAAGAACGAGATCGAAAACTATGTCCAGCTTCACCACGAAGCGGCGCTGCTGATGGACGCTTCCAGCCAGACGCTGTGGGAGCACTACCTCGCTTTCTATCGGAAATATGGCGACACCACGCTGGACTTCGACCAGGAGGAATCCTGCCGGTTCATGAACCGCGTCTTCCGCCAGCCGGCGCTCAAGGGCTACATCGTCAACCTCGACGAACGGGAGTTCAAGGTTTCCGAAGAACGGCTGTCCTGGGTCTGCGAGGACGATCCCTACGATCCTAAAAGTTTCGCCCTCCAACTCGTCACCGCCACCGGTGAGAATGTCTCCCACTCGGTGCGTCTGCTGCCGGGTCGCAAGGAGTTCTATCAGTCCGACGAGACGGTATTCCCCGGCCCGCCGCGCTGGTTGGAGGAAACCGACGTCATGCCACGGTATCTCATCCCGGTGCGCGTCATTGACTCGCTCGAGGGCGTGGAATTCCTGCGCAAGATCGGTGCCTCACTTCCCGAATCGCTCAAGAAGCGCGTCGTGGATCTCGAGCTCAAGCCGAGGTTCGAGATGAAACTCATCGCCGGCCTGACGGCTGCGGAAACCGAACACCTCGTCATCGATGTGAATGCCATCGAGACCAAGGGCCGCCGCACCGAGCGGCTGACCAAGGAAGGTTGGGAGCTCGCCGAGCAGCAACCGGTCAAGGGCAAGCAGCTCCTGCGCTTCGCCCGTGAGGATCTCTATCCGGTCCCCGCCATCCTCGATGAAATGGGCCTCACCTACGACGAGAAGCTCCTCGCCTTCAAATCCCGCATCACCAAGCAGTTCCCGGAGAAATTCGCCGAGTGGATCAAGGCGATGCCGGAGAATATCGAGCTCGATATCGACCTCCGCCTCCGCTCGATTCTCGCAGACCCGGTCACCGCAGCGGTGCGCTTCGAGGTCGTCGGTCAGGACATCGACTGGTTTGACCTGCGCATCGTCATCGACGTCCAGGGTGCCAATCTTTCCAAGGCCCAAATCCGCCAGCTGGTCGCCGCCCGCGGGGGTTATGTCCGGATGGACGACGGCACTTGGATGCGTCTGGAAATAAAACTCGATGCCGACCAGCGCGAAGCCGTCACCCGCCTCGGGCTCGATCCCTTCGACCTCTCCGGAGAAACCCACCGGATGCACGCGCTCCAATTGTCCGACCCCAAAGCTGCCGAGGTCTTCGACCCGAAAGCCTGGGAACGCATCAAGAACCGTGCGGGCGACATCAAGCTCGAAGTCACGCCGGATCTCCCTACCGAACTCAACGCGACGCTGCGTCCCTATCAGATCGATGGCTTCCATTTCCTGGCCTACCTCTCGGTCAACAATTTCGGTGGCATCCTCGCCGACGACATGGGACTCGGGAAGACGATCCAGTCGCTCTGCTACCTGCTCTGGCTCTTCGATGAGCACAAGAAAACCGGTGGCATGAAAAAACCCGCGCTTGTGGTCTGTCCCAAGTCCGTGCTCGACGTCTGGTTCAGCGAGGCTGGGAAATTCACCCCTCAGCTCAAGGTCAAGATTCTCAAGAACCGCGACGACATCGACGTTCCGCACATCCAGAACAACATCGACATCCTCGTCCTCAACTACGCCCAGCTCCGCGTCTGCGGCGAGGAACTCAACGGCATCAAATGGCTCACCACCATCCTCGACGAAGGTCAGCAGATCAAGAACCCGGACTCCAAGGCCGCCAAGTGCGCCCGCGAGCTCGACTCCCAGAACCGCCTGGTTCTAACCGGCACGCCGATCGAGAACCGCCTGCTCGACATGTGGTCGCTGATGGCCTTCGCCATGCCGGGCGTGCTCGGCAGCCGCGCCTACTTCAAGAAACGTTTCGACAAGCGCAAGGACCCGCTTTCGCAAACCCGCCTCGCCTCCCGCTTGCGGCCCTTCCTCCTGCGCCGCACCAAGCTGCAGGTCGCCCAGGACCTTCCGCCGAGGACCGAGGAAGAGGTCTACTCGAAGATGGAAGGCATCCAGCTCGAGCTCTATAAAAACGAACTCAAGCGGATCCAGAAGGCTTTGTTAGGACTCGATTCCGACGAGGCGGTGAAGAAGAATTCCTTCGCCATCCTCCAAGGTCTCATGCGCCTGCGGCAAATCTGCTGTCACCCCGGCCTCATCGATCCCAAGTATCTCAAGGAGGAATCCGCGAAGATGGAGTCGCTGTTCTACCTGCTCGACCAGCTCCACGAGGAGGGTCACAAGGTCCTCGTCTTCTCGCAGTTCGTCTCGATGCTCGACCTCATCAAGGCCCGCCTCGAGCTCGGCAACCGCCCTTATAATTACCTAACCGGCCAGACCAAGGACCGGAAAGGCGAGATCGAGAAATTCCAAACCACCAAGGACCCCTCGGTCTTCATGCTCTCGCTCAAAGCGGGCGGTGCCGGCCTCAATCTGACCTCCGCATCCTACGTCATCCTCTACGATCCATGGTGGAACCCCGCCGTCGAAAACCAAGCCATCGACCGGACCCACCGCATCGGCCAGAAGAACAAGGTCATCGCCTATCGACTCCTAACACGCGACACCGTCGAGGAGAAGATCCGCATCCTCCAGCATCAGAAGACCCAGCTCGTCACCAACGTCCTCGGTGACGAAGGATTCGCCTCGAACCTCGGCTTGGACGACCTGCAGTTCATCCTCACGCACACCATCGACGAGGACGATGAGATGAAGTGATCCAGCGGGGCGTGGCGGCTTTTTATAACCGCCACGCTTTGTGAGGTAAGAGGGCATGGCGGTTGGAAACCGCCGCCACGCCACGGTTTATCCGGGTAGCAGGTTCTTTACCGCTTCCCGTTCTTCCTTGAGCTCGTTGATCGTCAGATCGATCTTGCCTTGGCTGAAGGCATCGACCGGGACGCCTTGGACCACTTCCCATTTTCCGCCTTCGAGCGTGCGGATGGGCATGGATGCCATGAGGCCTTTTTCGATGCCGTATGAGCCATCCGAGCAAACGGCAACCGAATGCCAGTCGCCGGCGGGCGTCGGGGTGATGAGGCTTTTCACGGTATCCAGCGCGGCATTCGCGGCGGAAGCTGCGGAGGAAAGACCACGCGCCTTGATGACGGCCGCGCCGCGTTGCTGGACGGTGGCGATGAATTCTTCCTGAAGCCAGGCGTGGTCGGTGATGACCTCGGTGACGGGGCGGCCATCGATTTTCGCGTTGGTGAAGTCCGGATACTGCGTCGCGGAGTGATTTCCCCAGATGCAGAGGTTGGTGACCTGCGACTGGTGGACGCCTGCCTTCCGCGCGAGCTGGCTTTTCGCGCGGTTCTCATCGAGCCGGGTCATCGCGAAAAAGCGCTCCGCAGGAATGCCCGCCGCATTGTTCATGGCGATGAGGGCGTTGGTGTTGCACGGATTCCCGACGACGAGCACCCGGACGTCCGCCGCGGCGTTGCGGGCGATGGCCTGGCCCTGACCGGTGAATATCTTGCCGTTGATTCCCAGCAGATCGGCCCGCTCCATCCCGGCCTTGCGCGGCACGGAACCGACCAGAAGGCACCAGTTCGCATCCTTGAACCCGACGTCCAGATCGGCGGTGCCGATGACGTCGCGAAGCAGCGGAAAGGCGCAGTCATCAAGCTCCATCATGACCCCTTGGAGTGCGGGCAGGCCCGGCTCGATTTCGATCAGGCGCAGACTGACCGGCTGGTCCGGACCGAAGACGAAACCCGAGGCGATGCGGAAAAGGAGGGCATAGCCGATCTGGCCTGCCGCGCCGGTGATGGAAACGGTGATTGGTGATTTCATGATGTCGGCGGCAGGCTAAGGGCGGCCGCCGAACGGGGTCAACTCCTGACCGGATCTCACTGGTGCAGGTAATGCCAGATGGCATCGAACTGCTTTTTCGCGTCACCTTCGAGGACGTCGGTGCGCTGGGATTTATTATCCTGGGAGTAGCGCGGCATTTTGCTGCTCGGGGTGACGGATTTAGGATTGTCCATCCAGCGGTGGAAAAACTCCTCGCGGATGCGACCGGGTGTTAGATTGAAGTTCACCCCCGCGACCTCGAAGGCCGCGGTGGGTTTCATGTCCCCGATGCCATGGCAGGTGGTGCAGCCGAAACCCGAGGCCTCAACGAGATTCTTGCCGATTTCCGCCAGCGCGGAATCGACCTTGACTGGCTCGGGCTTGTTCGGTGCCAAGCCGTGAAGGCGGGAGAAACCATTGGCCAACGACGTGGCGTGAGCCCGGTAGGAAGGCATCCGCATGCCCAGCCACGGCCGCGGGCGCGGCTCGGTGGTTCCGGCGATCATCGACTCGATGGCGCTGGTGTAGAGCATTTCACCGGTGAAGGTCAGGTGCGGCCGGGACTGATCGACGCGCTCGTTTAGCTTCGGCAGATGGGCGACGAGCGGTGCACTCTCCGGATGGACGCTGGCCAGTAGCGCTTCACGACCGTCCATGGCGTGGCAGGACGTGCAACTCAACGCTTCAATCTGGCGGGTGACATATTCCGCGCCAGTATCGCGGCTAAGCGCCGAGCCGCCCGTTTTGGCGAAGGCCGTAAGAGCGGCGCGATCGTTGTCGTCCAAGTTGAGATGCGGAGCCTTGCCGCGCTTCTCGGCGGGAGCCGCGCAGCCGGCGCTTGACCAGTCTTTTTTGAAAATGACGTCCATCGGCGCTGGGGCGGTGGCGGGAGACACCGGCATGCCGGGGTGGCAGACGCCGCACTGGAGCGCCTCCGCGACTTTCGCGCCGCGGGCGGCGTCGCCTGCCGGGAACTCGTGAGCAAGCTTGGTTTCCTTACCGCTAGACGCCTGACTTAGAAATGCCGCGATCGAATCGGCTTCTGCGTCAGAGAGCCGGAAGTTCGGCATCTTCGTAAAGGGGTGCATCGCCTCAGGCTGTTTCAGGAACGCAACGAGCGCGCCGGGCAGGTATTTGGAAGCGACGTTGTTGAGCGGCACCCGAGCGGGATCGGCGAGGCCCTTGTCGGGCGGATTGTGGCAGGCGACGCAGCCGAGTTCGTGGAAATGCGCGCCACCTTCTTGTGCGAGCTTGGCGTCCGGCTCGGCTCCGGCGGGGATACCGGATTTTAGGGTGATTAGATAGGACGCAAGGTCGCTGGATTGCTGACGGCCTTCTGGAGTTTTCGCATCCACGAGCGCGGGCATCTGCGTGCTGGGCTTGAGGGTATGGGGTTCGGCAATCCAGCGGCGCAGCCAGTCCTCGCTGCTGCGGTCGCCGGTGCCGAAAAGGAGCGGGCCGATCTCGGTAGTTTCCGGCATCGGCGAGGAACCGAGGCTGGTGCCGGGAGAGTGACACTTGGTGCAGTTCTGAGTGGCAAACAGCTCTCGCCCGCGGCGCTGCAGCGCGCCGAGCGTGGTGGCCTCGGTGCCCTCCGCCTTGAAGGCGGAGGGTGGGATGCTTTGACGTGGGAACGATTCCTCCTCCCAGAACAGACGGAACGTCGCGCTGCCGTCCGGCTGGCTGGTGTAGGTTACTTCAATCTCATGCTCGCCTGGGTTGAGGCGGGTAGATTTCGATCCTTCGCCACCGAGCGCGCCGCTGCGGGCGAGCACTTCCTTGCCAGCGATTTTCAGTGAGGCCGTGCCTTCGCCTTCGAAGGAAAAGACCAGCCGCTGGCGTCGTGGGATGACCAGCTTGCCCTGCCACACCGATTGGAAAGGGCCGGGTGTTAGAAAAGGAGTCGCCGGCTCGCCGACCGGAATGCTCAGCGCAGGGAAACGGTCGAGGCGCGAATCAGTTAGAGCGTCACGAGAAAAGGTGGCGACGAGCTGGCCCTGCACCGGGGCAGCGAGGAACAACGGAAACGCTGCAGCTAGACGCAACCACGCTAGGCTGTCATTTCCCATAAATAGTGGCATACAACTCGCCCTTGAGGACTTCTGTGGCAGTGTTTTCAAGATCGTAGGTGACCTTGAGCGTCATCGCCGGCTTCATACCGTCGAGTTCGAGTTCTACTGTCTGGCCGTCTGGAAGCAGTTTGGCGGACTTGATCTCCACGGTGTCGTGCACGCGGTGATCCTTCGACTCGCGATCGACCGCCGCCTTCTCCGCCGCCTCGTCCGGCTTGTCTATCGAAAATTCGCCGGAGCCATACTGCGCGCTTCGAACATAATTCCAGCGTTCCGCGCCGTAGCTGGAGATGTCTTCGGCCAGCTCGGCATCGAGCTTCGAGGGGAATTTCAGGCGGATGCCCTTGTCGGTGTATTCGAGCTTCTCAGGCACCGGCACCATCACTTCAGCATTGTGGCGGATGCGTTGGAAAGCGCACTCGGTGGCGGCGTTGGTCTGCCAACCGCGGAATCCGAGCAGATAGAGCGAGCCGTCTTGATGGAAGCGGGCGCGCATCGCGGAGGACTGGAGAGCGATGGGAAGCTTCACCACGCCGCCCTGCACGCCTCCGTTAGCCCGTGGCACCGCGAGCACCTGATATACCGTCGACTGACCGTAAGAAAGATGCAGCATGCTTCCAGCGGGCACACCGAATTTCGCTCCTTCCGGGACCCACATCTGCGAGCCGCCAGAGTTGTCTACAGACATCGGGAGGTAGCAGAGCGGCTCGGTGTAGGGCGCATCGGTTAGCAATTGCCGCGCCGGTTCGGTGCCGAAAAATACCGGTTCCTTGCCTGGGCTGTAGTTGATCTTGCAGCAGGGCTGCCATGTGCCTTCATTCTCACCGGTTGTAATTTCGCCATTTGGCCCGATGCCCATGCCGCCAGGCGCGCGCAGGCCGGTCACGACGACTTCCGACTTTTTCCCGTCTGGCGAGATCTTGAGGACCGTACCGTGATGCGGCAGAATTTGGTCGAACCCGCGGCCGCCACCGCGCACCGGCGAAGCTTTGGCGAAGTAGAAGTTCCCCGATTTGTCGGTCTGCAGATCGAAGGCAAACTCGTGGAAATTCGAGGACACCAGGACGTCGCGGTTGAAAACCTTGAAATGGTCGGTCTCGCCGTCGCCATTTAGGTCGATGAGCTGCGTGATCTGATCGCGACCGCTCACATAAATGACGCCGTTGACGACCTTGAGCCCGAGCGTCTCGAAAAGCCCGGAAGCAATCCGCTGCCATTTCAAGGCGCTCCAGTCACCTTTCAAGCCACGGACCACCCACACGTCCCCGTTCCATGACGAGAGCGCGGCCGAGTCTTCATCGAGGAAATCAAACCCTCCGAAGCGCAAATTTGCCTTCCACGGGTTATCCGTCGGCAGGGTCGCCACGTCCGTCTCGTAAGGCGCGTCTTTCTTGCCGGAAACCGAGCCCTTCGTCTCGAGAATCTCCGGATAGAGCGGCGGACCGCCGGCGATTAGGGATTTGAAATCCGGAGCAGCGGCCGGCTTCGGCTCCTGGCCGCGGCCGAGTGCGATCTGGTAGAAGCCGTCACCCTCGGGGAACTTCGCGAGCAAACGCCCGGGCGACTTCGGATCGGCGGTCAGCAGCACTCCGCCGGTGGCCGTCACGCCGAGCCCGTCGGCGGACTTCGCCTTGTCCTTCGTCGCGGTGAAAGCACCCGGCTCGTCGGCCACGCCGAGGATGAGATCCCCGGCGGATTTGGTAATCTTGAACGAACGGGTGATCGACGTCCCATCGTGGCTCACCGTTTCGAGGATATCCGCACCATTGACCTCGTAGTTCAGCACGATCTTCGTGCCGTGGCGAAAGTAGCCCTTGAACATCGCATGCTTGAGATTTCCGAAGCCGGGGATTTCCCGCTTGTCCTCGAATCCTCCCGCCGCATCCGCCCAGCCCGGCAGCGCCGCAGTGCTGAAGACCGGGGTCTCATTCTTGAGTGAAATCAACGGCCCGTGATCACCCGTCCAAGGTGTGCCCGCCCAATTGAAGTTCCCCTCGTAGGCTGTTACCAGACGCAGCGTTTCCGTGTCGAAAAGAACGCGATGGTCCTCTCCAAGATCGATCAAAATTCCTTTGATCGCCGCGACACGTTTCGCGCCTTGGAATTGGTCCTCGAACGTATTCGACCACGCCGGGCCGATTTTCATTTCTTCATACCACTGAGCGGATTGGGCGACGGCCGTGGTGACCGCGAGACAGGCGATATAGCGTAACATTGGAGCGAACATACGAACCGAATCCCGCTGGTCTAGCTAAGATTTATCATCCAGACGGGAGATGCCCCTAAAAATCCTGCTTCCACGCAAGTGCAGGGACGCCTTCACTTGGCCCGTGATCGACATGCTGGTGCGCCTCTACGACCTCCCGGATTCTTCCGGCCTTTATCAGGATATTTCCGTCCGGGGCGTCACGCTGCGGCGCGCACGGGCCTTCGAGAAGCACACGGTCGCCGCCTTCGCCAAGGCCCATTTTTCGGACAAGTGGGTCAGCGAAATTGAGGTGGCCATGAGCCGCCAGCCGATTTCCTGCTTCATCGCCACCCGCGACAAGGAAGTCCTTGGCTTTTCCTGCTATGATACGACGCAGCGCGGATTCTTCGGGCCCACCGGGGTGCTGGAAAGCGCCCGCGGCCTTGGCCTGGGAAAGGCCCTGTTGTTCAAGGCGCTCGAGGGCTTGCGGGAAATCGGGTATGCCTACGCCATCATCGGCGGCGTCGGGCCCCGGGATTTCTACGCGAAAGTCTGCGGGGCGGTGGAAATCCCGGGCAGTGACCCGGGCACCTATGCGGATTTGCTCCCGTAGCGACTACACGGCGTGGATGCCGATGCCGTGCTTCGCGCAAAGGTCCCCCACCCGCTCCTTCTCCAGCAACAGCGTCTTCCCGGCCTCGATCGCGATTCCCCCCACCCCGGCCGCGGCGCAGGTTTCGATTGTTTCCGGGCCGATGACCGGCACGTCGAAGCGGAAATCCTGGTTGGGCTTCGACACCTTCACCAGCAGCACATCCTTGCCGCGGCCCAGCTCGCCGCCGCGTTTGATGCAGGCATTGGTGCCTTCGAAGGCCTCCGCCGCAAGCACCGTTCCGTGCCGCACGACCACGCTCTGACCGATGTCGAGGGCGCTGGTCTGCTTGGCGATGCGGAAGCCGAAGTCCGCATCCGCGAGCTGGCGTTTCCGAAAAGCCGGCCCGCAGACATAACCCGGTCCGGGCAGGTGGTCTTACAGGAACGTTGTCGCGGGTAATAGCGTGATGCCGTCTTTCGCCAGCTCGTCGCCGATCGCGCCGAAGAGCGTCTCCGCGTTCCGTTCCTTCACCTTCGCCAGCATCATCAGGATCCGCAGATCCGGCCGCAGGTCGAAAAGGTTCTTCGGCGAGATCTGGCCCATCATCACCGCCTCATCCGCGCCCTCCCGGCGGAAGCATTTGATCAGCTTCGAGAGCTGGCCGACACGCACCCATTCGCAGGCGTCGGCGAGTTTTTCCAGCTCCGGCCGTGTCTCGCCGTGGAAGGCCACGACCACCAGTTTCACGCCCGGTGATTTCCGCCGCGCCGCGGCGATGAAGGTCTCTGGATAGACGCCGCTACCAGCGATGATGCCAATCGTTCGGGAGGATGCCATGCCGCGTGGGTCGGGAAAATTACCGGCTGTCGCAGCGATTAAAAAGTAGCGGCTGTGGGACTCGAACCCACACTCGTTAGAACTCGATTTTGAGTCGAGCGCGTCTACCAATTCCGCCAAGCCGCCTTGGTGCGCGGCAGGTTGCCGGTGCCTTCTGCCCAGAGCAAGATGATTTTCGGGGTTGAACCCCGCCCGGTTTCGGGAACCTGATGACCGCATGGACAGGGACGAATTTCTCCGGGGATTGCTAGGGCGGATGAGCGTGGAGGAAAAGGCCGGGCAGCTCAATCTGATCACTGGTACGATGGACGCCACGGGCATGAAGGACTCTGGCGACCTGGCGGCGAAAATCCGCGCCGGGGCCTGCGGGGCGGTGCTGAATGTCTTCACCACGGCGGCGACCCGGGCCTTGCAGTCGGTGGCGCTGGAGAGCCGGCTGCGGATTCCGCTGATTTTCGGCTACGACGTGATCCACGGGCATCGCACGATTTTCCCGATCCCGCTGGCGCTGGCGTGTTCATGGAATGTCGATCTCATCGAGCGCTGCGCCCGTGTGGCGGCGCTCGAAGCGGCGGCGGATGGCCTCCACTGGGTGTTCTCGCCGATGGTCGATATTTCCCTGGACGCCCGCTGGGGCCGGGTCGCGGAGGGCGCGGGTGAGGATCCGTGGCTCGCCTCGCAAATCGCCGCGGCCATGGTGCGTGGCTACCAGGAAAACGGCGTGATCGCCTGCGTGAAGCATTTCGCGCTCTACGGCGCGCCGATGGGCGGCCGCGATTACAACACCGTGGACATGAGCCGCCGGGCGATGGAGGAAACCTATTTCCCGCCCTACCGCGCGGCGATCGAGGCCGGCGCGCGGACGGTGATGACGGCCTTTAACGAAGTCGACGGCATCCCGGCCAGCGGTAATCGCTGGCTGCTCACCGACCTGCTGCGTGGCAAGTGGGGCTTCACCGGCTGGGTCGTCACCGACTTCACCGCCATTTCCGAAATGAAAAATCATGGCACCGCCGCGACTGACGCGGACGCCGCGAAGCAGGCCCTCGATGCCGGGGTGGACATGGACATGGTCTCGGAAGCCTTCCTCACCGAGCTGCCGGACCTGGTGAGGGCCGGTTCTGTCGATGTGGCACAGATCGACGCGGCGGTGCTGCGGATTTTGGGGACCAAGTGGGATCTCGGGCTTTTCAATGAAGCCTTCGGTCGCTGCGACGAGACGGCTGGCATCCATCCGTGCGAGGAACACCGGCAGCTCGCTCGCGAGGCCGCGCGCGAGTCGATCGTATTGTTGAAAAACGACGGGCAGCTGCTGCCGTTGGCCAGACACGGAACGATCGCGGTCCTCGGCCCCTTGGCGGACGCCCGGCGCGACATGCTGGGCTGTTGGATCGCTGCCGGAGATGAATCGATGGCCATCTCGGCGCTCCATGGAATCCGGGAAGCGGCGGGGGAAGCGACCATCATCCATGCTGCTGACGAGGCCGGGGCGATGCAGGCGGACGTCATCATCCTGGTGCTGGGCGAGAGTTGGGACATGAGCGGCGAAGCAGCCAGCCGGACCGACATCCGATTGCCCGAGTCCCAGCGGAAATTGGCGGAACGGATCCTGAAAACCGGTAAGCCCTGCGTGCTCGTCACGATCAGTGGACGCCCGCTGGACCTGAGCTGGGAGGACTCGGAATTTCCGGCCATCCTCCACGCGTGGGCGTTGGGAACTGAAGGCGGGCACGCCTTGGCGGATGTGATTTTCGGAGATGCCGCGCCAGTCGGAAAGCTAACGATGGGGTTTCCGCACAGCGTCGGCCAATTGCCGATGACTTACCGCGAGAAGCCGACCGGGCGGCCGTTCGACGCGGCGGTGCTGTATTCTTCAAAATATCTGGATTGCTCGAACGACGCGCTTTTCCCGTTTGGCCACGGCCTGACTTACGGGGAAATTTCCTTGGGCAATCCCACCTGCGAGGCGGGAAGCGTTTCGATGATGATTTCAAATGCGGGCGGATTCCCCGTCACCGAGACGCTGCAGCTTTATCTCCGCGATCTTGTCGCCTCCGTCACGCGGCCGGTGAAGGAGCTGCGCGGTTTCCAGCGCATCACGCTCGCCGCCGGGGAGTCGCGGGTGATTTCGTTCGAGATCACGGATAAGGATCTCAGCTTCCCGGGGCCGGATTTCGAACCGGTCTTCGAGCCCGGCGAGTTTGTGGCGATGATCGGAACCAGTTCCGCGAAGGTGCGCGAGGTGAAGTTCTGGCGGGGTTGAAAAGTTTTTTAACCGCGGATGAACGCAGCTGGACGTTGATAAGAATTATGGGTTGAAACCCTCAATCCTTTCTTCCATTTGCGTTCATCCGCATTCATTTGCGGTTGAAATTATCTTCATTTCATCAGGCAGCCCGGGCGCGCCCTTTTCCCTTTGCCATGTCCCCGGCATGCCATACGAAGAGCGCCCCGCCGCATGAGACTGTTCCGCATCCTGACCATCAAAGAGCTGAAGAGCTACTTCCTGACGCCGTTCGGCTGGGTGGTGCTGGCGTTCGTGACCGTGATGCAGGGCGTCTCGTTATCCACGGCGATGAAGGGTTTCCGCGACACGCCGGTGCGAGACAGCCTGGTCTATGTGACTTTTCACACGCCGCTATTCTGGTTTTATTTCCTGTTCATCTTCCCGCTCATCACGATGCGGTTGTTCTCGGAGGAGGAGCGTTCCGGGACTTTGGAAACGCTGCTGACCGCTCCGGTGCGGACTTGGCAGGTGGTGTTTTCAAAATACGCGGCGGCCATGATCTTCTACACGGTGCTGTGGGTCCCGGCGCTGCTGCAGTTCAAGATGTTCGAGTGGGCGACGGAACTGCCGCCGGCCTGGTCGCCGGGGGCGCTGGGCGGGACGTTCACCGTCCTGATGCTCATGGGCGCTGCGTTTACGGCAATCGGCTGCCTCGCATCCGCGCTGACGTCCAGCCAGATCATTGCCGGCATTCTAACGATCGGGCTGCTGGTGATCCAATATTTCCTCGGCTACGTGACGATCATCTGGGGCGAGTCCTTCGCGGGGGCGGCGTTTTTCCACTACATTTCCTCGCAGCAGCACCTGCACTATTTCGCGAGCGGGCTGTTTGATTCGCGACCGGCGATTTATTTCCTGAGCGTCGCGCTGTTCGTGCTGTTCCTGACCCATCAGGTCGTGGATTACCGCCGCTGGCGGCGCTGATTTCCTGTCATGTCCGACTCTCCTTCTGATCCGCCAACGAAGCCTGCCCGCCCGCTAAACCGCTGGGGTCTGGGAACGCTGTCCGTGCTGCAGGTCGTGCTCCTCGCGATCATCCTGATCGCGCTGAACTACCTCGCGGCGCATCATTTCACCCGCGCGGATCTGAGCCGGGAGGCGGCCTACACGCTGTCCGGCGCGTCCCGGAACTACCTCCACGATAATGTCCGCGGCCGCGAGAAGCCGATCAAGTGGATCATGGCCTTCCGCCGCAGCTCGCCATTCTACGAGCGGGTGCGGGCGATGGCGGAGGAATACGGACGCTATTCCAAGGGCGGGATCGAGCTGGAAATCGTCGATCCATTGCGCAGCTCGGACCGCACGCAGGAGGTCGTTGCGGCTTACGGGCTGCCTTTGACCAAGGACCTCATCATCATGGATGCCCGCACGGATTCCGGCGTGGTTTCCACCGAGGACGCTGCGGGGAACCGGATTCTCAATCCGCATGTGAAGATCGTGGTCGCCGAGGACATGGCCATCTTCAGCACGGTGAATACCCAGCGGAAAATCACCGGTTTTCAGGGCGAGGACGTGCTGACCGCGCGACTCGTCGAGGCGATCGAAGGCCGCACGCGGAAGATGGTTTTCATCGCCGACAAGAGCCGCTTGGACGCCGAGGGCGAGAATTCTCCGCTGAAATCCCTGAGTGACACGCTGATGCTGCAGAACGTCGAGCTGAAGGGCATCAACCTCTCCGGCCTCGCCGAAATCCCGGCCGACGCGGAGGGCGTGGTGCTGGCCGCACCGAAGTATGACCTGACCGAGAGCGAGCTGAAGGTCCTTGAAACTTATTGGAACAAACCGCGCTCGGCGATGCTGGTGCTGCTGAAGCCCGGCGACACGCCGCCCGGACTGCGGACCTTTCTCCGCGGCTACGGCATCACTCCCCGGCGCGACCGGGTGGTCGCCCGGGTGGAGGATCGGATCGACACCCAGGTCCGCGGGGTATTCACGCCCGGCGTCGAGTTCACCAAGGATCTCGCCCTGCAAACGACCGTGCTCGAAGGGGCCACTTCCTCGCTGGAAGTCCGCGAGCAGGCGGAGGACCTCATCAACCGCCAGATCAACGCCATCGGACTGATCCAAGCATCGGAAGGATTCTGGGGGGAAACCAAATTCGGCGCGGCGGACGTCGCCTTCGACGAAAAGGAGGACCACAAGGCTCCCCTTTATCTCGCGGCCTGCGTCACCCGCGGTGCCGCCAGCGACGATCGCTTCGCCGCCGCCACCTCGCGGATGGTCGTCATCGCCAACACCGATTTCCTCGACCCCGACAGCCAGCATGCGGAAAACATCGATTTCCTCGCCTCTTCCGTGAATTGGCTCATGAACCGCGAATCGCTCGCCGGCATCGGCCCGCGCTCGCTCGGCACTTACAAGCTGCCGATCCTTGATGCGCAGGTCTCGTTCATCAATCGGGTGAACCTGTTTTTCCTGCCTGCATTCCTGATCGTCGCAGGGGCGTTCGTCTGGTCCTCGCGCCGCGCCTGATTGCCCGCCATGCGCTCCTTCGCCTTCACCCTGATTCTCGTGCTGCTCGCCGGGCTCGCCTGCGGATTGGCAGGCTGGCAGTGGAAGGAGGGAAACTTCGACACGGTCTTCGGCTCGCCGCCGGTGCCGGTCGGCCAGCGGATTTACACCGCCTTCCAGCCGGCAGACGTCAAGCACCTCCAAGTCTCACAGGGTGGCGTCACCGCGCGCTTCGAGCTCACCGCCAGCGGCTGGCGCTGCACCGATCCGTGGCAGGACCGGATGGACCCGCGGGCCGCCGTCACCATCATCAACTTCACTCTCGGCATGCGCGTCGAGGACTTCGCGGCAAGCGGCGAGATCGATGCGCAGAAGGCCGGCTTCAAGGACAGCGGCATTCAAATCCGCCTCGAAGGGGCCGACCGCAAGCCGCTTGCCCGCTTCAAGCTGGGCCGCCAGACGCCGTGGATGGCGACCGTCGAGGACATCAAGGGGCCGGTGCCGACCGTCTTCGTCCAGCCGCGCGACCAGCGGCGCAGTCGCCACATCTACGCCTGCACCGGTGACATCGCGCCGCTGTTCAAGGACGGGCTGAAATTTCTCCGCGATCACCGGCCCTTCTATTTCAATCCCACCGCCCTGCGGGAAATCCGCATCCGCGCCGGGGAGGGCGAACTGACTCTCGCCCGCGCCACCCGCCAAAGTCCGTG
>ENA-OFCF01000499-OFCF01000499.1-metagenomes-genome-assembly--contig:-NODE-499-length-17177-cov-3.164817_pt1 | contig 17177 bp, 11 predicted proteins | sample MGYA00153387_OFCF01 | MGnify analysis MGYA00153387
ATGCTTTTGCCACTGACTCCCCATCGAAATAGCTGGATTCAGCCGTCGCAATCCAGACAGCAACCGCACATCTCGATAAATCGGCGAATCAGTATCCCACTGTTCCATCATCGGGCGGTTGTAAGGGTCATTTCCCCCATCTGTATCATCGTGCAGATACTGTTCAGTGCCGTAATAAATGCAAGGAATCCCACGAGTCGTCATCATTAAACATATCGCCAAAGAGAGCATTTGCCGATCGCCATTCAACGACTGAAACCTCGGCATATCGTGATTGTCAATAAAAGTAATCAACTCCGTCGCCCCGTAGTAGCGGTGATCCAAATTCAGCACATCCTGAATTAACTGAAACCCCGCTGACGCAACCTCTCCCAATACTTCTCGAATTGCCACGCACAGCCCAAAATCTAAAATAGTCATCCCCGACTCGTTGACAAATTCCACAGAAAGGTCATTTCTAGGATCGCTGTAAATCCATTCGCCAAAAATGAAAACATCAGGTCTGTGTGTTAAAATATCGGCAGTAAACTCTTGCCAAAACCAGATCGGCATATGCTTAACTGTATCAACCCGCAAAGCATCAACACCTCTATCCAGCCACTGTTTTATTGCTGACTTAATGTAACTACGGTAGGCAATATTGTTTTCGTTGAAAGTAGCTAAGCCAGACAGTTCGCAGTTTTGAACTTGCCATTCGTCTTCCCAGTTTTGGACTTCTCCATAATGGTGATACCAGTTATTTGTATCATCGTTAAAGTCAGCTACTTTGACACCATCATCGTACAGTTCCCCTTTTTTGCCGCTAAAATCTGGGTTGCTGTGATTGCAGACAATATCGAGTACAAGTTTCATTTTTCGCTGGTGCAACTCGTATACTAACTTGTCAAATACGGTATCTTTGGTTTCTTGTGTTTGGTTGACAGAAGGATTATCACCTTTGGCAATAAACCGGGGATTTAGTCGCTTAAAATCTTTTGTCCAATAGCCATGAATTGCAGCTTGTTCGACGAATAAAGCTTCTACTTGCTCGAACAATGGAGTCAGCCAAACTGCGGTAACACCCATATCTTTTAAGTAGTCGAGTTTGTCGATAACTCCTTGCAAGTCGCCGCCCCAATATTTGCCCCAATCTTTGCCTTCTGGATCGTAAAGTTCTGGGTTAGGGCCTTCGTTATTTGCGGGGTCGCCGTCGTAAAAGCGATCGACTACAATGAAATAAATTGTTTCTTGGCGGAATTCAATGTCTCTGGTGTAGAGGAATTCTAAATCGAGTTCGCTTTCTGGCTTAACTTCTTCTACCAGAGACTCAATTTTTGCTTGGGGTTCAGTAACTTCGTACTGAGAGGAAGTTTGATCGGGAGTGACTGATGTCATGAGATATATTTTTTGATACTGTAAGATTTGTCAGTTATTCGGAGTTAGAGTCGGAGATAGCTTTCCCCTAAGACTGACTTTTACAGCATCATACAGCATCATACGGAATTTACTCGTTTAATAAAATCTTTCTTTAGACAGATGGCGGAGTCGTCTATAAGGTTGTATTGAGGACTTCAATCCGAAGGAGTTTGATAAAGACTGAAGTCCTGACTTCAAACCAATTTTATCGTGTTGTGCGATCGGGCATAATACAGCAGATTGCAGGTTTATGAAGTACGCCCGCCTATGGATAGATCCCCGTAGGGACACGGCATTGCCGTGTCCCTACAAGGGCTGTATGATATTTGCGATCGGGGCGATCGGGCTTTTTCCCTTCCTTTCTATTCCTCCCGCAATTTTTGGATATCTTCAACACTCAAACCAGTAGTTTGACTGATGGTTTGATTGTCAAGTACATTGAAAAGTTGCCTAGCAATTTCTAGAGCTTTTTCTCGCATTCCTAGTGCGAGTCCTTCTTCTCTACCTTCTTCTCTGCCTTCTTCTCTACCTTCTTCTCGCCCTTGTTCTCGCCCTTGTTCTCTGCTTTCTTCAATTCCCTTTCGCGAGATTCCCTGCTGATCCAGAATATACCTTTCGCGTGCTTCTAAATCCGACAACTCCTCTGGATTCAAGTTAGTTTCATTAGCAATCTCAAAAGCTTGCTGTATTTCCGAGACTGTTTCCATTGTTGACGGTACAACTTCCAAACTGGAAGCATTTTTCATAAAATAAACCCACTTATCAGTCAAAGTCTCTAACTCATCCAATTGTTTGTTGAATTTCGGCAATTCGATAAAGATAAGTTCGATTTCAGGATCGACATAATCAAATAAACGCTTTTTCTCCTTGAACACAAAGTGAGAAATTACTTCTCGGTCATTATCAAACATTTCAAAATCAGTAATTGTCAAAGCAATTACAGGTTTTAACTTAAAGTAACCTTCACCGCGAATCAGTTGTGTCGAGTAAGTTTTCGCAGTATTGTAAACCACCCGTTTCGCAAAAGATTCTACATTTAAAACTTGCATCTCGATAATTACAGTTGCGCCTCCTGCAAGTCTGGCTTTGACATCCAGGTAAGAGTCTTTGAGATACTGTACTCTCGATGCTAAATACGGGTCGATGATTTCTAGATCGGCGATGGTGGGATTACCATCATAAATCATAGCATTCAGAAAGCTGATTAAGATTGGTTTGCTTTGATTGGAGCCGAATATTTTTTTGAAGGCAAAATCGGTTTTGGGGTTGATAAATCTCATAGTAATTTTCCTTTATCCTAGCGCTTCAATGATTCAATTTATCTGGCGTCTATCTGGTAACGAAAATCAAAACATTTAATGATTTGCTTACCAGTGTGGGGCTAGCCATTTTTTACGATGTTCTGCTACATCGTACGGGGATAATTCATAAATGCCCCAAATCTACCTAAAACCTACCTAACGACTGCCACCTCCTCCAATCCTACCTCAGAATGCTCCACCCGGAACACATTTGCGCTCAAATTAGCAACAACTTGTTTCCCCTGCTGCGTCAGTTCCAAATAGCCGATCGCATCCTTGACATACCGATAAACCACATTCCAATAAAACTTAGGATACCCATCCCGCAAATCCCCCTGATTCTGATACCCCAAAACCCGATTCTGCCCAGTCTCCTCAAACTCGTAAAACAGCGCAGCAATCTTTTGCAAATATCGCGGATCGCTCAACTGACCGATTAAATCAGCAGCGCGAACTAAACCCGGATAATTGAGAGTATCTTGATAGTCATCATCCGCAGGAACCGGGAAACGAGTTAACTCAATATTCTGCTTAACCAAGTCGGCATCAATCAGTCTGTGACCCCCAAAACGCTCTTCAATAAACATTTTTCCCCGATCGACATGATAAGGCGTCAAACTAGCATCAGTCGCCCCCCGAGGTAGCGTTAATTTCAGGTCGCCTATTCCCGTCGCATACAGTCCCAAATCTGTTCTATCTTGCCGACAAACGCCCTTGACGTACCCGATATCGTGGCACAGCAAAGCAATGTGGAAATGCAGCCAATGTTCGCAGGAAACACCACCCTCTCGGATATGTTTCCCGCGTAGAATTTCTTGTCCTACCAATGTGACTAAAATAGTGTGTTCCACATTGTGGTAAAGAGCATCACTATTAGCAATATTTTCCAAAGCCATACTTGCTACCCAAGCAATAATTTCGGCATAGTCAGATTTGAACCCGCCGTAGGTGTGGCGGTAGCCTTCAATCAGCCTCCAGACAAAATCGTTAATTAGGAGTTCAGTTGCGTTAAACATATTCACTTTCATAGGGAAATGTAGCTGGTTAAATTATTTTTATAGTTATTGTTTTTGGTGCTGCGGTTTGATGTTATTGTTGATTCGATCGCGACGATGGATGCCCGCTTTTGTCTGGAGGCATCCACTGATATTATCAATGATTATGGCTTAAATTAGCGATCGAACAACTAGCAGGTTCGCGCACCCGGTAAATAATTGATATCAACGGGCGATCGAGGTATGACACCCCTCAATCAGCAGTACGGTGTTACATCTTCCCCGCATACATCAGCCAAAAACGAGAGCGATCGAAAACGCAACCCGACTAATTCCTCATACAGAGGATTCAGCTTGCACATAGGCGGTATGTGGAAAAGATGGTGTCCCAATAGCTGGATATCTCTCTCAAAAGGACACCCTGCGGGTATAAGTTGGCACAACCACCGAGCTACTTGCGGAGATCCCACTGCAATGCGATCGAGCCACTTTCGCACTGGTTGGACGAGGCGATCGCCAAAACTTAAGTATTGGCACTGATTTTTAGGAAAAATACTTGTAGTTGAGTTCATGATTAACCTCAGTAATTATTACTAACAAAAAGTTATGAATCACCCTTCTTAATCATCAACCAAACCCGCCGTTACCACAGTGACGTGAATAAGTTTCTCGCGTGACACTCGCGTCCCCAAAATGTGATTGGGAAAGCGAACAGTTGTGATTACAAGTCTGCAAAAGTGTGAGACAAATCACGCTCTGTTCCCGCTACGTCATGTGTTTTAAGATATATCAAAAAATAAATATAACTTCCAACTCGCCGCATCTACTTTACCATCCTACTTACCTACGATGTATTATCGGTCAATTCACTAATATAAGGTTTCAGGCAATGATGAAACAAAAATATAAATATGCCGACCTTTCTCAACGCCCACACACAGATACCGTGCTGGAAAAACTCCCTGTCGAAGTTAAGAATTGGGCAGAAAGCTTGCCTTGGAACCAGCGGCGCTATGTATTGTCCCTCTGCTACACATTGTGTGCATCTACGCCAGAGTTGCAAGCAGAATTTTTAGATGACTACACGGCCGACGGCTTAGTCTCAAAAATGTTTGAAGATGTAGATACTCTCAACCGAGTCAAAGAGTATTTAATCAGATTCCGAGTCAAAAAAGAATTAAATGAATCAGATTTAAGAAGCTACATCAAACAATTTTATATCCACTCAGCTCAACAAGCGCGCCGCCAAACTGACCAATATTTAGAATCGGCACTCCGCTTTGTCTTGAATACAGAAGAACGCAATAATGTTTTTAACTACATTTTGGGTTTTGAATTTATTAAAATTGTATTTCAAATGAGCTGGTTGCAACATGAAAGGTTAGCGAGACTGCAAAAAAATCAGTCGCAGTTTATCGAAACCTATATCAAGCCGATTCAGCACGCACACAGAATTAATGGCATAATTGTACCGAAAGATGAGAGAATCTTTTTTGCCAGACGCACCTATTACGTTCAACAACCTAATATCTCTTACAGAAAACTCATTGAGTTAGTCATGGCTAGTTTTACTACAGAAATGGTGACTCACTGCGGATTTTCTGTCAGCCGTCACTGTGAAGCTTTGCGCTTTGACTGCGATTACATTTACGATCCAGAACCAGAAGAAGAAGAAAGATTTCCTACTGACTTGCAATTTATTCATTGATCGGTTTGCCCGATCGACTTCCCGATACTTTTCGGCGCACTCTACACGAAAGCCGATCTTCCTGACACCGAAAAACCAGGTTTGAGTGCCGAGGAGCGCAAAATTTTAACTCTGTCTCGCGGAAGATAGTATGAATAGGTCAATTTTTGGGATACTAGAAAGTAGCACTCAACTTAGCTGAGGAACAAACGTGCTGCTATCAAAAGGCTTTGAAGTAGAAATGTATACCGGCACTCCCGAAGGTGAGGTGGTCGGTCTCTCCGATCGCATAGTCGCCGCTTTAGAGGGATTTGTGCGGGAGCCTGATAGCCGCAATGTGGAGTACACGACGGCCCCGCTGTGCAGCTACGATCGCCTGTTGTGCGCCTTAGTCAAGCCACGAGTCCGGCTGCGCGAGTATTTAAAACAATTGGGCGACTATACCTTGCTTCCAGGAAGTACCCTGTCTCTCGGAGGGAGCGATCGATTTTACCGTTCCGATCCCAACAACCCCTACCATACCTACATCGAGCAAACCTACGGTACGAAAGTCGTCACCGCCAGCATTCACATCAACATCGGCATCTCCCAACCAGAAATGCTGATGCGCGCCATCCGCCTCGCTCGCGTCGAAGCACCGCTGTATCTTGCCTTGAGCGCCTCTTCTCCATTCCTCGACGGCGAAGTCACCGGCTATCATTCCACGCGGTGGGGTTTGTTTCCCAAAACTCCCGCCATCGTCCCTTTGTTTGAAAGTCACAAGCATTACATCCGGTGGACTGAAGAACAGCTAGAACTCGGCAGTATGCAAAATGTCCGCCATTTGTGGTCTGCGGTGCGCCCAAATGGCGATCGACGCCCCTACTGTCTCAACCGCCTTGAACTGAGAATTTGTGACCTAGAAGTCAATCCTCTAGCTTTGTTAGCCATCACTGCCTTGTTAGAAGCTCGGATTTGGCAGATGATGGAAGACCCTGGCTTAGACCCCTTAGAACTCAGCACCTTGCCGGCGGCTACCCGTAACGAAGACTTAGTTGCTCTCACCGATGCCAACGAAATTGCTGCATCTCGCCAAAGTTTGGATGCCGAACTCACTCACTGGCAAGATGGCAGAAAAATTCTGGCACGAGATTGGATTGAGGAAATTTATCAAGAAGTCTGGCCTTTCGCCAAAAAACGCGGCTTTAGCTGCTTTCTGTTGCCGCTCAAAAAGATTCTCCGGGAAGGTAACACCGCCCAGCAGTGGTTGAAGCTGCATGAGAGTGGTTTGGACACTCGTAGTATTATTCTCCAAGGAATTGATGGGATGGCTCACCAAGAATGGGAGCTCGAAGACAATTTGTGTGCCCAGTTAGTGGCGTGAAGTAGCAGTCGCGCTCATGGGGGCTTTCACTAGCCCCCTGGCGCGTGCGTACTCAGCCAAAAATACAAACTGCCCGAATTTTCTCCGAAAAAGTCGATCGCCCACGCCGAAAAACAAATCAGAATATTTAATCAATGGAGTCCGACACGGGTTATAACTAAAAGCTATAAGTTGTATCTACCTTTGGGTAGATTTCTACCTTTCTCAATAGCCGTATTTTTCGCTTTTAATTAGCTTCATGCCCCAACTTGTCTTGATTCACCCGCAAATCCCCCCGAATACTGGCAATATCGCCCGCACTTGTGCTGCCACAAGCACGGAACTGCATTTAGTCGGCCCGCTGGGGTTTGAAATTACCGATCGCCACCTAAAACGGGCAGGCTTAGATTACTGGCCCTATGTCAATCTCCACTGTCACGAAGATTTAGCGGCTTTTCTGGCTTGTCGGGAGCAGCGTGGAGGGCGATCGATCGGATTCAGCACTGGTGGGCGATGCAGTTACACTGAATTCCAATTTCAGCCCAGCGACTGGCTGATGTTTGGCTCGGAAACTGCGGGGATTCCCCAATCCGTCTTAGATGCCTGCGACGCCACAGTTTTTATTCCGATGAGCCAGCCTGGAGTCAGGAGTTTGAATCTCTCCGTCAGCGCCGCTGTAGGTTTATTTGAGGCTAAACGACAGTTGGGAGAGCTGGGATAAATCACGATCAACACAACATATACATATAGATATTTAATAGCTGCTGAGGGTTGCCAAATCTTTATTTAAATATAAGAAATTTGTATCAAAGCGGTAAGAATCCAGATAGCGGAGATTAATATATTTTACTTATCCAAAAACAGATTGTTATCAGCAACACTAAATTTTTCGCAAGATGATTTAGCAATAAAAACCGACAATTTCAGCGATTTAGGGGCGAATGGGAGCAACTACTTGGGTTTGAACGCTATATCTGGTAAATATACGGTTGTAGGCAGTCCGGGAATTAGCATAAAGTCGAATAATAGGTGAGAGTCCTAGCCTGTGCGAAAACGTATATTTTATGTATTCGTTCTAGCTATTGCGGCGTAAGGCTTTAGGGGTGTAATTGCAGCAGGTTTTAGCGAAAATTTTAAAATTTGTTACAGTTCGAGCTTGTCTAAATTAAAAAAGCAAGGTAATCTTGCCTAAGCATGATGACGACTATCAACAATCAAAATATTTTTGCTTGTTGATTTAAATTCAGCGTCATGCAATCCCTTGAGTGTTTCCAAGGACAGTTAGCGCTTCTCAGTAGGAGGTCGTTTTTTTGAGACGAACATACCCCGAAAAAATTAAGCCTGTTCAGGCTAATGAAATCGATAGAAACGGTTCTACGGAATCGTCTAAACAGACAAGCATCAGCACTGGCTCCTTTCGCTCTCTCGCCACGATCGGGCTAGCAATATCGGTAGGTGCTTCTGGCATCCTGATGCCGAGAAATGGAGACAGCGCTCGCGCTTCTGAACTCGCACAGACAGCAGAATCCACCGCTGAAGTACAGCCAGTCTCGGCCAACGAACTCGCTACCTCAGCACAAGTTGATGGTTCCAGCGCCGAACAGGCTGGATATCCTTCTGCTCCAGTGGCGATTAAGGTGCAGCAGGGACAAACCCTTTGGGAGCTGTCTCGGGACTATGAAGTTGAACCGAAGGCATTAGCAACTGCCAACGGCATCAAACCCGATACCGTACTCCAAATTGGTCAGGAACTGAGAATGCCGGCTCCGGGAGCCGCGCTACAACAGAACCTTGGCAATACTGCCATGGTCAATCCCGAACAAAAGTTAAATCTGACTGGTGGCTCCGAGACGTTGGATAGTGCAGCCCCCTTAGGGCAGGCATCAACCGCAGCGCCTGGGCTGGCTAGTCCGACACCGGAACAAAGTTCGATCGACAGCCCGAACGCAGACGGGGCGATCGACAGTTTGAAAAAACAGGAAAACCGCACCACAGCATCTGGTCGGACACTCTTGGGGTCTGAGGGGGGAGCAAATTTATCTACACCTGCATCTTTGCCGGAGTCAGTACCGACGCTGGCATCCCCCGGAGCGGGCACTCAGACAGCCATTCCAGACCTCGGGGCCACACCTGTACTTCCGAATGGTGGGGTCGGTCAAGCATCGCCCGAGTCAGCATTCGAGTCAATTCAACAGTCTCTGGCAACGCCTAGTTTGTCGCAGGCTGTGGTAGTCCCCCCTGCGGGCAGTACCGCTCCGGCAAGCGCTCTCTACAGCGTGCGTCCGGGAGATACACTAAATGCGATCGCCAAAAGTCACGGCGTATCGGCCAAAGAGCTGATCTCCGTCAACAAGCTCGGCAACCCCAACTTTCTGAATGTCAATCAAGGGCTGAAAATTCCCCAAGTTGGATCAAATAATCCAGCGGTGCAGGGGGCAGCCTCTGATTCTGCCTCCTACTCTACATCTGTCTCATCGGCGGCTTCGGCTGTAGCACCCGCGCCAACAGTGCCGGTTGTCTCTCCGTTGGCGAACTTGGAAGGTCTGAACAATATTTCAGCACCGATGGTTCCCAAAATTAACAGCATTCCGCTAACTCAAGTTTCTCAAACCATTAGCAACCCCGGGAAGCTGGAGCTTCAAGGTGAGCCAACATTTACAGGCGCAGTTGACACCAGTGCCTTGCCTTTGCGAGCAAGTGCAACTGCTACGGCGATCGCTACGGGAGAATACCCGCAGCCGGTCAGCTTCGTGTCAAATGTCGCTCCAACTACCGCTTTACCTGAAACGTCGAATCCCGAGGCTATCCCTACCGCGCAGGCTCTCAACCCTTATGCGGAACGATTGAGGGCAGAAGTTGTGCGGTTGCGAGAGGAATATCGCACCGAGCGCAATTCGATCGGCACAAATGCCGTGTCCCTGGCTCCAACTGACGGGCAGGATGTGAAAGTAGCCTCGGGCAACCCATCTGGGGATCTGCCAAGTCTCAATCCTGACCTCTACACCCCCGACTATGCTGGGGCGGTGCAGAATGAAATCAGCAGACCGCCTTCGAGAGGGTGGTCTGAACAGGTTCAGAAGCAGCAGCAAGAGCGTTTTGACCCGGCTCGTGCAGCAGAACAGCAACCGATTAACCTGACGCCGACCTCTATCTCTACTCAGGAACGCCCGGTGGTGGCAACTGCTCCTTTGGGAGCCGAGGGTTACGACCCCCTGAGCAACCCTTCTTTGGGACGCATGGTTTCTCCAGAACTGCCTCCGCTGTCAGGGGCTGATACTTATCTGCCTAACGGCAGCAAACAACAGTCGGCTAACGGGTTTATTTGGCCGTCTAAGGGCGTTCTCACTTCTGGCTACGGCTGGCGCTGGGGACGGATGCACAAGGGAATTGATATTGCAGGGCCGATCGGCACGCCAATTGTGGCAGCATCTGACGGGGTGGTTACCTATGCAGAGTGGAACGACGGTGGCTACGGCTATCTGGTGGAAATTACCCATCCAGACGGCTCTGAGACGGTATATGCCCACAACAGCCGAATTTTGGTGCAAAAAGGTCAGAAGGTCGATCGAGGCCAACAGATTTCAGAGATGGGCAGCACCGGCTTCAGTACCGGGCCGCACTTGCACTTTGAAATTCATCCCGCCGGATCGGGAGCTGTCAATCCAATGGCTTTTCTGCCAAAGGATGATTCCAGCGCTTCTCGGTAACGACCAGTTGGAAGTTATGGGTTTTGAATGATTATCAAAACTCATAACTTTAATTGGAAGCTATGATAAATTCTGTTCTTTTCAATTGAGACATAGCTTGCCTTACCGTGCTACGATAGTAAACCGTGAAGTAAGTTTGGCTCAGTGGCGCAGTGGTTAGCGCAGGGGACTCATAAGCCCAAGGTCGCAGGTTCAAATCCCGCCTGAGCCATGATTTAATCGAAAAGAACACGCTCTCAATTGAGAGCGTGTTTTTTTGACTTTTCTGCAACATACTTGTAGTCGTTACGACTATGATATATTTGTAACAGTTCGTAAAAAAGGAAACAAAATCTATGACGAGTGAATGCCTCCGGGTTGGTCAAGCTGCACCAGATTTTGCAGCAACAGCCGTAGTGGATCAGGAATTCAAGACAGTTAAACTGTCAGACTATAAAGGCAAAAAGTATGTAGTCCTGTTCTTCTATCCCTTGGACTTCACCTTTGTGTGCCCGACTGAGATTACAGCATTTAGCGATCGCTTCGAGGACTTCAAGAAAATCGATACCGAAATCCTCGGCATATCCGTTGACAGCGAATTCTCTCACCTCGCTTGGATACAATCAGACCGCAAATTAGGCGGTGTCGGCGACCTCAACTATCCCTTAGTTGCTGACCTCAAAAAAACAATTAGTGCCGACTACAACGTCCTCGACCCAGAAGCAGGCATTGCCCTTAGAGGTCTGTTCATCATCGACAAAGAAGGCATCATCCAACACTCTACTATCAACAATCTTGCTTTCGGCCGCAACGTGGACGAAACTCTCCGCACTCTGCAAGCTATTCAACACGTCCAGTCTCACCCAGATGAAGTTTGTCCCGCCGGCTGGCAGCCCGGTGACAAAACCATGACTCCCGATCCAGTCAAATCTAAAGTATTCTTTGCTGCTGTCTAATAGTTGTTGAGTGGTAGGGGCGGTGCCCCCGTGCCCGCCCGCTTTTTTTTGACTTAAACAGTTCTTAATTCAAAACTCAAAGTCTTCCCTCCAATTCCTGATTCCCCATTCCCGATTCCCCATTCCCAAATTAGGAAATATGCTGACTTCTACAGATTTTAGCGGCTTGTTAAATCAGCGGTTTTTCCAAAATTTGTTGCCTGTTCCCGCGACTAATCTTCTGAAGCTGGGACAGATGACGCCAGATTTTGAATTGCCGGATATTAATAATGGCAAATTGGTGCGGCTGTCGAATTATCGGGGCGATAGGCCGGTAGTTCTGGCTTTTACGCGGATTTTTACTGAAAAGCAATATTGCCCTTTCTGTTTTCCTCACATTAAAGCTTTGAATGAAAAGTGGGAACAGTTTGCCGATCGCAATATAGAATTATTGATGGTTACGAGTACGGACGATCGCCAAAGCCAGATTGTAGTCAGAGATTTAGGCTTGAAAATGCCTTTGCTTTCCGATCCGGGCTGTCAGGTTTTTCAGGCTTATCAAACCGGTCAGGCTTTGGGTGCTCCTTTGCCGGCTCAGTTTGTTTTGGATGCAGAGGGAAAACTCCTGTTCAAACATTTGTTTTCTTTCATAGACCATAATGCTAGTGTAGAAACTTTGCTGACATCTTTCGATAAGCAAGAACACGGCCATGCTTTGTCCTAATCGGGAGTTTTTAACCGCAGATACACGCTGATGTATGCGGTTGATTTTTAGTTTTGCGGTAAATACTGATTGTGGCAATTGTCATGGCCCAATAGCTGGATGTTCGATCGAAAGTAATCTAGGCTATAGCTGGAATGTATCTAGTATCAGTTTAAGCCGATGTCGTCTCCTAAAAATCGATTCGCAAGCAAAATTGAATTCAGCGTCTTAGCGTCGCATCCCGAGTTATTGACCGGTTTGGATGCGTGGATGCGGCTGGGTTTGATTTCGCCTGCTGAAGTTGAGCAATTGTGCAGCCAGTATTTAGTCTGCCCACTTCCAGATCCCGCTGTGGCCGTTTCGGAAATTGACGCTAGGGCGATCGATCCTATTCCCCAGCCCAAAATACCTGCTTTAGCAACACAAAAAGCATTACCTAGCACCACAAAAAACATTACAAGGCGCGCAGAAACTACTGAAACCCCTAATTTTATCGCTCAAATCTTGCACTCCCTAATCGCCGAAATTAGCGTCGTGTGGCTATTGTTTTTAGGCGTGTTCATGGTAGTTGTCTCATCAGGAGTCTTAGCTGCCAGTCAGTGGGAAAGATTTCCGGCTGCCGGACAATATGGAGTTTTGTTAGCTTATACTTTAACTTTTTGGGCGATTAGCAGTTGGGCAAAAAAACAGTCTAACTTGCACTTAACTGCTCAAACTTTACAAGAAGTTACGTTGTTGCTAGTGCCGATAAATTTTTGGGCGATGGATACTTTTGGATTGTGGCAGTATCCTTGGAATTGGGGGGTAGCAATCGCAGCGGCACTCGTTTTGACTTGGATAACTAGCGGGATTATCAAATCTCAGTATCAAAGCTTATCGGGAAAAAATGTAACTAGATCGATCGCCCTAAATCATTTGGGATTGAGTTATTTGCAGTGGGGTTGGGCATTGGCAGGATTCTCCCTGGCTGCGGTTTATTTGGGTACGGTGGGAACTGCTGTTGCTACAGTTTATCAAGTTCAGCAACAACGGCGGCAATCTATCGCGCGCGCGGGAAGCACTGAAACTATTGCCGCTGGTTTCAGTTTGAGCCGAGATTTTTTGAATTACAAAAAAGCGGCTTTAGTAGCTTATTCTTTAGGGATTTTACTCGGTCGGGCGATTTTTGTCAAGGGTATAGATATCGCTGAAATGGGTTTAGCTTTGGGGATTTGCGGCGTGCTTTTAGCATGGATCGATTGGCAGCAACCCCAGGCTTCTGAGACTATTAAAAATAATATATCTGACCAGCCAACTCCCAGCAACTTTTTTAACTGGCAATTAGCCGGAGGGGCTTTGTTGGGTTTGGGGTGGCTGGTTTGTTTTCGCGAAATTCCGCTACAGGCGATCGCAATTAGTGGATTGGCTATTTGGTTTTTTTCTAACCGCTTAGTGCGGTTTTGGCAAGAGTTTGATTTGCTAATGCTTTTCGCCGTGGGACTTCAGACTATTTGGCTGTTGTGGCGAGTTATTCCTGTTGGGATTCAAACACAATTTGTAGCATTTTTAACTAAGCTTACAAATTCTGGGCAAACTCCTTGGGCTATTTGGGGTGTTCTGCTGTTACCTTATTTAATTTTAATGGTAAGTGTGGCGCAGTGGCTCTACCGATCGCGCAAGTTTAAACTTGCCCGTTTTGGCGAAAACCTTGCTCTCGGTTTGGGAGGTGTTTTAACTGTTATTAGTTTCGTCAATCCCTTTTGGCGATCGGTCAATTTAGTAGCTTCTACTTTAATCTTAGGTTGGATAACTTGGAAATATGTAGGCCCGGATAATTCCCGTCAAATTTCACCAGCGACTCATGATATTCGTCAACAACGAGATCCCGCAAGTTTAATTTACCTGACACATATTGCTGGTTTATCCGCAATCTGTTCGGGAATTGACTTTTGCTTCCGAAACCAGACTCCTGAAGTATGGGCAGCTATTTTGTTGGTTTTGATGGTAGCTGAATGGGGCTTTTTTGTCAAGATGAAAGCGGCAAATTTTCTACAAGCATCTCCGTCTTGGCGCTTTCATCCTTCCTGCTTTCAAAGTGCCTGGTATTTGGGATTAGTATTAGCAGGATTCAGCTTTATTCTGTTGCAAAGCAGTCTTTCAGCTATTGCCGATCGCCCTCAGTGGAGTTTAGTCTGGCTAGTGACTCCTTTGGCTTTGACTGCTGTTGCTAAATATACCGAATTGTCTCACAGACAAGTTGCCAGTACCTTTAGTGCGATCGCCCTAATCGTAGCAGAATTTCTGACTTTTAACTTTTCGGAATCTCGGTTAATTGGTTTGGGTGTGTCAGTCGGATTGATGTTAGTCAATACTTACTATTTGGTAGAAATGCCAGCAGCAGCAATTACCGTCGGATTTGGCTTGAGTTTTGTAGCTGCTGCAATTTACGAATTAGGTTTTGTGTTGGTTTCGGATTGGGTAATTGCTGGGGCGATCGCGCTTTTGTGTTTGTGGTTGCTTCGGGATTTGATGATTCGCTACGGGGCGCGCGTACCTTCGGCTGCTCAATTAGCTGAAATGTACGATCGAGCTTTCGACGGTTGGGCAATCTTACTGGCCGGCTTGCTGTTAACAATTATCACAGTTTATTCCTTTAGCTTATACACTAGCTTAAATTTGCAGTCATCTATCAAAATATTTGCGGCTACTTTGGGAATATTTGTTGCTGTTATTTACCGCAGTTATCGGCAATTTTCACCGTGGGCAATTTATGCCTTGGCTTGGACTTTAGAGTTGTTGACAGCAGTCGGTTTGAGTTTTGTAGAACGCAATACGATCAATCTGGCAGTTGCGAATATTGCCCTCGGATTGTCCACACAATTATTGGGTGATGTGTGGCGGCGGCGCAACCCCGTTAGCGAAGCCCTCGAAGAGGATCGCACAATTTTACCTAGCGTTCATGTTATACCCTTGGTTTACGGGCTGTTGGGTTTGATTTTGCGATCGCACACATTTACGAACGGAACGGGTTTAATCTCTCTAGGTGCGTCTGTAATTGCGATCGGCATTGGCAGACGAGAGCAAAAATTCAAACCTCTGGTTTATTTGGGATTAATTGGCGTGTCGGTTGCTGCTTACGAATCCCTACTATATCAACTTTTTAGAACACCGGGAGGAGCTTTTGGTGATGGCTTAATTGTGCTGGCAACTCTCGGCACAACTTTAACCTATATCTATCGCATTTTATCTCCTTGGCTCAGCAATTATTTGGGTTTAACCAATGCTGAACTAAAAATATTTGCTCACCTACACTGGGTTTTGAGTAGTTTCCTACTGATTTCGGCTTCTGGAAATGTTATCAAATCCGGTCTTAATTTAGGATTAGTCACTGGTACTTTATTAGTTCAATACGCTTTCTTGCAAGGGCGAAATAATCTCGATCGCCAATGGGCGAATATTTGGATTTACTTAGGTTGGGTAGAAGCCTTTGGCATCCGGCTTTACTGGATCAATACACCTTTAGTTAAGTACATTTCCGGGCCGCTGGGGCCTTGGAAAGTTGCCCTCACTGCTCTATTTGCCTATTTCATTTACATTTTGCCTTGGGATAATTGGGGTTGGTCAAAAAAACCTTGGCAGGTAATTGCTTCGTTGATGCCAATAGTTGTTATTTTAGAAAGTCCGGCTAAGTTTTATCCGATTAGCTTGCTGATAGCTGCCGCGTTTTATGTTTTCCTGGCTTGGGAAAGGCGGGAAGTCCGCTTTACCTATGTGAGTGTGGCGATAATTGACTGGATATTGTTCAGGTGGTTTGGACAAATGGGATTGAGTCAGCCGGAGTGGTACTTTACTCCTTTAGGGCTTTCTTTCCTTTACGTTGCTCAATTTGATCGCGCTTTCAAATTACCAGCCCAAAAACCGCTGCGCCACAACGTCCGAATCCTCGCAACTGCGCTGATTTGCGGCATACCTCTGTTGACTCAGCAAAGTAACGGTTTGGTGGCGGGAGCTTTTAGTTTGGTGGCGATTGCAGCGGGTTTGGCGCTGCGAGTGCGGGCATTTTTGTTTGTAGGAACAGGAATTTTTCTAATCAATGTTTTCTATCAGTTGGTGATTCTGATATTCGATTATCCGCTGATTAAATGGGCGATTGGTTTGGCTTTCGGGATTCTGTTTATCTGGATTGCTGCTACTTTTGAAACTCGACGCGATCGCATTTCTGCTTTTGTGCAGCATTGGGTTGTGCAATTGCAATCCTGGGATTAGATTCGGGTACATCTCTATTTTGCAAGGGCGAAGCATTTCGGCAGACAATTTATTAGCAATAGCCAGAGATTTACTGCCGAAATGCTTCGCCCCTACGAGTATATTGGCACAAATGAGATGCACCCTTAGATTTATCGAAATTCCAATGAAGCGCGGATTTGATATGATGTAGTATAATTGCCTTATTAAACCTGCACTTGCGGACAAAAACTCAAATATTCCCGGACTAACCAATGATCGCAACTCAGTTAATCAAGCGGTTATTTACAGTAAAAGAATATCATCAGATGATTGAAGCTGGCATCTTGACAAAAGATGACAAAGTTGAATTAATTCGAGGAGAAATTGTTCAAATGGCTGCCGTCGGTAGAAGGCACACATCTCATGTCAAGCGTCTGACAGAGTTATTCTATATCCGCTTATTATCGAGAGTAACCATTGGAGTTCAAGATCCGGTAGAATTAGACGATCGCTCTGAACCTGAACCGGATATTTCCTTGCTGCGGCGGCGCGATGATTTTTACGAATCGCGACATCCTCAGTCTGAGGATATTTTACTAATTGTCGAAGTAGCGGATGCAACCGCTGAAACTGACAGAAATATCAAAATTCCTCTTTATGCTGAAGACAATATTGTAGAAGTTTGGCTGGTAGATATTAACGAGCAATGTGTAGTAGTTTATCGCGAACCTTCTCCATCGGGATACCAAAATATTCAAAGATTCCAGCGGGGTCAGACTTTATCCATTCTAGCTTTTCCCGATATAGAAATTGCTGTAGATAATGTGTTGGGATAAAAGAGCCAGCCACTCCCTTTATCATATCAATTCCGGTGCAGCCGGAATTGTTATCATTCGGCAGTTTCAACCGCCGACTGTTATCTGGTGT
>ENA-OFCF01000500-OFCF01000500.1-metagenomes-genome-assembly--contig:-NODE-500-length-17142-cov-9.442266_pt1 | contig 17142 bp, 14 predicted proteins | sample MGYA00153387_OFCF01 | MGnify analysis MGYA00153387
TGAATGTAGCGCTACGGAGACATAGGAAAGCGGGGATTTGGACTCAGAACATGCGATAAGTGATGCCCAAATCATTGATGTAGCTCCCGCCATCAGCCAACCGATTGTTATCTTCGCCGCTTCGGAATACAGTTACGGAGAAAACGGAGTACCAATCTCTGCTCAGATCACCCTCCTGCGGGACATCGCAGAGGGTGACTCTATCGTCACCGTGAGTTTTCCTGGCACCGGAACCGCCACTGCCGGCAACGATTACAACTCCACGGTCATACCGGTCACATTCAGCGGAAACGAGTTGATCAAGACCATCGAGATCCCCATCATCCAAGACAACATCGTCGAGCTGGATGAAACGTTAGAGCTCTCACTCAGCGCCGTGAACAACGCCGCCATCGGTTCTCAGAATTCCTCCACCGTCACCATTCTCAACGACGATCATGCGACCATCTCGATCAACGATGTGGCAAAAGCTGAAGGAACAGGTAACGGAAGGACTTATTACTCGTTCACAGTCACCATGAGTAATCCTGTGGATGTTCAGGTCACGTTTTCTCCGGGAATCTACTTCAAGGACCCCACCGAGGCATGGACTTGTATCACAAACCCTGTCGGACCCGGTGTCCCTTTTATCTACGCCATCCACGTCTCGATTCAAAAGGATTCCACCGTCGAACTCGACGAACAATTCCTCGTAACACTCAGTAAAATCGAAGCATCTGGACGCAGCATCGCCTTCGCTGACAACGTGGGCGTCGGCACCATCCTCAACGACGATCAAGCCATCATCGCTGTAAACGCGGCAGATGTGATCGAGGGAGACAGTGGCACGCCTAAAATGGTTTACACGGTGACGATGGACAACGAAGTCGATGTTCCGGTCACTGCAATGGTAATTGCCATCGGATCGGATGCCACTAACGGCGTCGATTTAGATCCAAGTCGGAACGCGTAACCGTCACGACAGCTGGCACACCCTTCGAAATTGAAATCATCCCCGATAACCTGATGGAAAGCGCTGAAACCATAATGTTTGCACTGCAAAAACGCAAAGTAGAGGCCGCTGGGCGGAATGTAATCCTCAGATATAGCGTGGATGGTTTCTTTGGAATGTACAGAATTCTTGACGATGATTTCGCACCTGTGGCCAACGACGACGGCACCTACCAAACAGTGGAAGATACGTCTCTCACCATTGCCCCCAATCTCGGCTTACTCGTTAATGACACCGACAAGGACGATGAGGCAACAAAACTCAGTGCCCTACTGAAATCCAATCCTACCCACGGCAAAATCGTGCTAAGCCCTAACGGAAGCTTCTCCTACACTCCGAACCCGAATTACATCGGGTCGGATTCCTTCACCTACGCTGCCAGCGACGGGACCAATCAAAGTCTCACCAAAACCGTGCGCATCAATGTCACCGAACAAATCGACATCGCGGTGGGAGTCGATCTGCTCCAAAGCTTGGTGGTCGCGGGTGGTGACGCGCTTGATGTTTTTCGCGTCACCGTCACCAATCGCGGCCCCAGCAACGCCACCGCACTGAGGCTCCATCAAAACGAACGCTTCCCCTCATTCATCACGCTCACATCCGCTGCGCCCTCTGCTGGGACTTATGACCGGGGACTTTGGAGTCTCGATCTCGCGGAAAACGCCTCTGCCACGCTCACCCTCACCATTCGGGCCGCAGCGGATGCGCCCTCCGGCAGCGGAGTGTTGCCCTTCGGGTTTTCATTCGGCATCGCGAACCAAGCCGAAACCAACTCATCTAATAATTCCGCGTCAGACAGCACCTCGATCATCAGTGCTGCCGACACCCACACGACGATCACTGCGGCTCCCAAAGTCAATCTCCAGAGCGGATTGTTTGTTAGTAAAGTCACCATCACCAACCACAACAGCGAGCCGATCCCAGCTTTTCGGCTTTACGTGAAAAACCTGCCAACAGACGTGCAGGTTTACAATGCGCACGGCACCCGCCCATTCGGCACGCAGCTAACTGCGCTGCCTTATCTGCTCTACAACCAGCCTCTGGCCGCGGCGGCGAGCATTACTCTCAGTGTCGAGTTTTTCCGCCCGTCACTGGATCCAAAATTTACTCCGCTGTATGAAATCGAACTTCTGCCAGTATCTGAAACACAACCCGTCTCCATTGCCGGGAATATCCCCGTGACCCGCAACCAGATGCTATCTAACGGTGACTACTTGGTCGAAATTGCCTCGACTCCCGGAGCAGTTTACGCCGTGGAATACACCCACGATATGGCCATCTGGACGCGAGTGGTCCCGACTGTCACCGCACCGGCCAATCGCCTTCAATGGATTGACAATGGTCCGCCAAAAACCACGAGCCATCCGTCCACAAGGGCGGCCCGTTATTATCGCTTCGCCCTTATCAGCAATCCCAAATAATCACCACCTCGACTCATGATTTCACGATTCATCGGCTTCTTTTCGCTCGCCCTTCCCGTCCTCGCTGGTGATTTACCGATTTCAATGGACGCTAAATCACCGATCATTCCGGCTCCAAAATCACCAAGTCCGTGGCGCATCGGCGCTGGCGTGATGTGGCGCAACATCGGTGAGCTTTCGGTCGATCCAAACCTCCAGAACAGCTCTTTTGCCAATCGCTTTTTCATCCCCCCAGTCGGTGCGGGCGAGGTCGGCACCTTCGCCAATCGCACATACGACGATGGCTTCGTCAAAAACGGCGCTGCTACTCCGATCACCGGACTGACAACTAACTGGGGTTATCAGAGTAACAATCAAGTCAACGGAGATTCGCTGAACTACACTTTGAGTGGTGGCTCCACCCAAACCCTGCCCAACTCCAGCAGAGACGAAGAGAACACCGCACCCGCACCTTATCTCGAACTTGGTTATCTGCGCCCAATCCGCCAGAATCTTGTTGCTGGATTCACCGCGAATCTCTCACTCGCCAAACTCGATGGTCGGACTGTGAGTACGATGAACAATTCCTCCGTGAGTATCGCCGACCACTACACACTCAATGGCGTGATTCCACCATTTGCGCCTTACAACGGCTCCTATACTGGCCCCGGACCACTGATCAATAACCAGCCGACCTCGCGCGATTTTATCCTCACCCCAGACGGCACCAGCAACTATCATTTTGCCAACGACACCGATCTCTACAGTCTCGCCTTCGGTGCTGAGATCCACTGGCAGGCGACAGAATCGTGTCACCTCGGTCTTGGCACTGGCGCAGTGCTGAATCTCGCCGACTGGGACGCCTCATGGAACCTACCCGTGCCGAACGCCACAGGTATCGGTTCCACGACTGTCGCCGGTGCTAACCGCGGCAACGATTTTCTCTGGGGACTCTACATCAAAGGCAGCGCGGGATACCGCATCAGCGAGCAATGGAGCTGCCAAGGATTTTTTCGCTATGACTGGAACGAAGCTCTCCACGGATCTGTTAGCCCTTCTTCCTTCGTATTGGGATTAGACGGTTGGAGCGTCGGCTTCGGTCTGGTCTTCCAATTTTAATGAGAAGGATTGAATCATCGTTGTGAGAAAAATTCATGGTACTTGCGCTCAATCACGATGTTTCGGCTTTCCAAGTCGATTTTTCACCACTATCCACTTCTGATACATGAGCGCAAATCAACTCGATCAACTTAAGCAAATCACCACAGTCGTCGCTGATACCGGAGACTTTGAGTCGATGAAAATCTATCAACCTCAGGATGCGACCACCAATCCCTCACTGATTCTTCAGGCCGCCGCCAAGCCGGAATACCGCCATTTAGTCGAACAAGCGGTCACGGAACTGAAAGCTTCCAGCCATGTTGGTGCCGACCTAACCGAAGCAATTCTTGATCGCATCCTCATCTTATTCGGTCTGGAAATTCTCAAGATTGTCCCTGGCCGTGTCTCGACTGAAGTGGACGCCCGGCTTTCGTTTGACACCGATGCCACCATCGCCAAAGCCCGTCAATTGATCGCTGCGTATGAAGCCGAGGGGCATTCACGTGATCGCATTCTCATCAAGATCGCCTCGACATGGGAAGGCATCAAAGCTGCGGAAGTTTTGGAAAAGGAAGGCATCCATTGCAATCTCACGCTGTTGTTTTCCTTCGCTCAGGCGGTGGCCTGCGCCGAAGCCGGAGTGCGTCTCATCTCGCCGTTTGTGGGTCGGATTCTTGATTGGCACAAAGCATCGACCGGCAAAGACTATCAGGGCGACGAAGATCCCGGCGTGCAATCCGTCCGCGCGATTTACAACTACTACAAAAAGTTCGGCTATCAGACTCAAGTCATGGGAGCCTCCTTCCGCAACAAAGGCGAAATCCTCGCCCTCGCGGGTTGCGATCTGCTAACCATCAGCCCAGGATTGCTTGCCGAACTCCAAGCTTGCGACGAACCCGTCACTGCCCGACTTACCCCAGAGATCGCAGCCGCGAGCGATGCAAAAAAAATCACACTCGACGAAAAAACTTTCCGTTTCTTACTCAACGAAGACGCGATGGCTACCGAAAAGACCGCCCAAGGCATTCGCAACTTTGCAGCAGACATTGTAAAGTTAGAAAAACTCGTCGCTGAAATATTGGGCTAACATTATGTCAGGCGTCCTGATTTACACCCAGTGATCACAAGATGAGTGGTTCTAGGGCGTAGAAAAAAGATCTCGCTCGTTGCTTGCGAGTGGTGGCATGCGCGGGACACCATTTGCCGCCAGCCGTTTCAGCACCATGGATTGACTGGTGTTAGATGGCACACACCAGCATTCGGCGCGAGTGAAGCAACATTCGAAAACACGCCTGTGGCCGAGAGCGTGGCGGGCGGCGCTGTGCCGGTGGTGCCGGATCGCGCGAGACGTTTCACAGCTCCTGCGATATCGCAGAAAATCAGATCGCCGTTTCGCGGATCGGTTCCGACTTTGACCATCAAAGAGTTGTATCGAATCAGGCCGTGCTTACCGTTTGTTGCAAGGATGCGGAACTTTTGCCTTGGAGAGTGCGGCATGACTTTCTACGCTCTTCCCGGCACGAGCCAATTTTCCATGGCCAAAAAAGAATTCACCATCATCAACAAACTGGGCATCCACGCGCGGCCAGCCGCTCAATTTGTCAAACTTGCGAATCGATTCGAAGCAGATGTCTTCGTGGAAAAAGATGGCGAGGAGGTGGACGGCAAGAGCATTATGGGACTCATGATGTTAGCTGCGGGCAATGGCTCAGTTATATTAGTTAGTACCGACGGACCAGATGCGGATGCCGCTATGGATGCGATTGAAGATTTGATCGCACGCAAATTCGAGGAAGATTGAGCTGCGGAACATCCGGCTTTTCTACCATTCTTCACTCACGCGTTTGCCCTCGAGATCCGGGTCGTAAATGTTGAACTCAATTCTGTTGATCGCATCAATTTTGAAATCGGCGCTACCAAAATTCTGACTGCTGCCGGTGATGCTGCCGTTGGCTACGCCATCCATGCGGAACACGATTGAACTGCCATCAGACATGGATGCGCGGATGTCACCCTTGCGTCGGATGCAGATTTCCAAATCTGCAGATTTGAGTTTGATGTCGCGCAGTCTTGCCACTGGGAGTTGAATTTCTCCTAACGGAGTCTTGATATCAATGATCCCGTCATTGATGGCCGAGACTTCTCCTTCAAGACTGTCTCCGTTAGAAAGTTTCATTCGGTTGTTTTCACTTGGCTTTTTTGACTCAGGCGGCGAGCTGTCATCATTCGCCATCGGCCCGGCCCCAAATCTCTGAATGCCCATGCCACCGCGGAAACCACCCATGCCAACCTGTGGCTCAGGAATTTGGTCTCCGCCCTTATCCAGCTCCGCCACAGCGATGCTAGAAATCCGGAGCGGCAGTGAACCGACACTGATGAACTGCAACCCACCAGCAAACTTGCCTTTCTTGAATTCTGGATCGCTCCATGAATCTATCATCTGATCATTGACTAACATACAAAGTTTGCCGGTCTTACGGCTCGCGCGAATCTCGATTTTTACTTTTTCGTTTTCGAGGAATTCTTGACTCTGACCATTGCCAAGGAAGCCGCCCTGTGCGTTGCAGTTTCGCACCAAAAAACCACCACGTTGAAAAGTGATTTCATAGCCGGATGTCGGTTCGATCCCTCCAATGTCAGTTGAAAATAAAATCACTTTGAGGCCAAACGCCTCATCCTTCCATGAGGCGTCGAATGAAACGGAACACTCTTCTGGTAGAATATTTTCTTTACCAATTCCGCCCTGAGCGTGAGCAAAAAATGCCGAGCGCTCATAGCTCCATGACTTCGGCTTGCCTGCAATCTTCCATCCTTCCAGCCCCACTGGACCTCGGTAAATGAACTTGCGACTATCTCGTATTTTCAAGCCACTCACATTTAGGCGTTTAAACGTGAGACGACCGCAAAATGCCGTTTCTAACGATATCGCATCATCCGTAACGGATGCCAGTCTGCCATGCACCACATCGCCATTTGTTAGTGAAACAATCGCCTCATGATCGGCATTGCTTTCAGACTGCGTACCGGGGAGAGTCAAATCCACTACTGATTTGAGAAAGAATGCTGAAGGCTTATCGAGTATCGGAGAATTCCAAACCAACAGATCTGCTGAAAGTGTCTCAAGGCTTCCAGTTAGGCGATCGCCATTGGAAAAACGCAGAATTGACACCTTGTTCTCCTGCGCGGCGCAAAACTCAGCTACGGCGAATGCGATGAATAATGTGGATGAAAAAAGTTTCATTTTCCGGCTGGGAGTTTGGGATCTGCAACGGATTTTTCAAGCGCGACGACTCCACCTCGTTTGAGTTTCAGTTCACCTAACAATTGATGAGTTGCCATGACCACGTCATCGCTCATCCGACAAGATGAAATCTTGAGCGATCCTTCACCTTGCAGTTTTAGAACAAAAGAATCGGTTAGCGCATTTGCGGTTTTTACATCTTTTGTAGAGAAAAACACAGTCGAAACTTTGGTTTCAGGAATTTCTAACGGAGCCTCTTGGAAATCGCTCTTAAAAAGAAACACAGGCAAATTCTCTGAAGCTCGGATCTCTAGCAGCTCGCCACTCCAGCGGTCATCATCGGTGCTGATCAAGCTATCCGCCTTGTGAGGTCCGCGCTCTTCGGTGCGGTGGCGGACTTGGGTATCGTTGTAGTCAAGCACTTCGATCTGATTGATCCACTGCGGTTTATTACCCCCTCCGTTGCAGGTGATAGTGATACCCAATCCCTCTGGTGCTTGCGGAATAGGATCATGAATGATGCCCTCATCCTCGTCATTGATGAAGAGTCTCATTCGTGAAGTTTTGCGGTCCACTCTTAACTCCACTTTTAATTTTCTATCGGGATACTTGTCAGGTGTGCGGTTGAGAATTTTGAGTGGATTATATTTTTTCCCTTCGGATGCTTCACGTTTGATTTCCATGCCCGCGCTGCCGAACTGCAGGAAATATCGATCACAAAGCGAACCCGGTTCCAAAAGAGGATCCGCGAAATAGACGATAAAGTTTGGGGTCTGTCTCGCCTCCCAGTTGAGGGTAAAACGCAGAATGAACCGCAAGGGCAATTCGAGTTCTTTCGAAGCCGTCGCCATTCCGTTAGTTTTGAAGCCGCCTTGTTCAAAGACCCATTTTTTTGACTCATCAGGGCTGATCCACTCCTCAAGACTGCGTGGCCCCGAATAAATCACTTTGTGTTTTTCTGTGCCGAGCTGCAACGACTTGAGTTGATCGCGCGGGATCTCTAAGCGACCAGCCTCTGGCGAGAGAACCACTAACCGATTTTTGTCGAGATTCTCAATCAGCACGGGAAGTCGGTCGCCGTTGACAAGCTCGACCATTGCCCTGGCGGGTGAATCCACAGCTGCCGTTTTGCTGAAATCAATCCGGCGCACGGAATCGTATTTTAACATCAGCGGATCGGGTGATAACCCACTGTCGAGTTCCACCACTCCGGCGCTGCTGATCGAGCGCACAGTTCCTGACAACTGCGTGTCATTGCTCAGCAATGTTAGAACATCCGCTTGCAGCATGCTACAACCGAGGATTACCGAGCAAATTGTAATACAATTAAAAATCATTTTCCCAGTCATCAAATAGCAGGTTAGAAGAACGAAATTCAAGCATGGAGGCCGCATCTGTCTTAATTTTGACGGAGCCAAGAATGGGGCTTTTTAATTCCAAAACCTCGCGCGGAGAGGAGATGAGAGAACCCGTGATTGATCCCATGGGATGGAAACGAATTTTCAACAGATCTGTGGATTCTTCTGGGGCGGCGGAAAGCTGCTTGCGTGCGAAACGGACCTCGGCCACATCTTCTAGCGGAAATTCAAACTTTCCGTGTTTTCCTTCGAAGTGGATTTTTCCATTTGTTTGGAGTTCCACCACCCGCCCCGCAAAGCGGTCAGTTCCGTTAGTCAGTAACACAATGTCTTCATCATCCACTTGCATACTGCGTGCAGCGTCTGGCATTCCATTCCATTCGGACAACACGATTTCAGAAATCCTAACGGAATTCTCGTTGCTTTGAGACAGGAATCCATAGCCGCCTCCCTTGCCGGCAGGAAGCGGATTCACCTGCATGCCGTTTGGGTCCATGGCATCCGCACTGCTCTGGGCCACGAATTCATCGTCAATATAAAGCGCAAACTCACCATTCGTCCGGTTGCTGCGAATTTCGATCTTTGCATGGTTCCGGTTATCGAGACGAATATTTTGATTACTCATCTGAATTCTTTGGAAGCTCGGTTTGCCCTCCTCGTCCACATGTGCGCGGGCCATCATCATATAGTTAGAATAAATCTGTATGATGTTGCAGTTGCCAAATGTGCGCACCATTTCCATCGGATCGCCGGCAGAAAATTGGCGTATTTTTTTCCTAGCAGGTGCATCGATGCCTTTTTCATCCTCCTCCTCTTTGCTTTTGGTGAAATCCGCATTGAACGCGAAAGCCAACGACAATTGGTTTTTCCAAGCGAGATCGAAGCTGATGATAGATCGCTCCGGCATTCCTGATTTGCGGACCAGTGCGCAACCCAGTTGTTTGCTCTGCCAATACCAAGCAGATCCTGAAAACACCCAGCGACCCGGCTGATCATTGTCCGCCTTAGCTGCATGATCCTTGGCTTCTTTTTTTTCGCTAGATTCCACAGGCAGACCTTCTGGATACGACGGATGCAACATCTTCCACTCGTCTTCGGAAAAGGGTCCATGATAGAACAAACGTCCACCTAGCGGATTAGGCGAGAGCATAGCCACTTGTTTGCGTGGAATCCGTAGCTCACCAGCGTAAGGAGTGTTCAAGGTAATAGTTTCGCTATTGATGCCAGTGATCTCCCCGGGCACTGGATCTCCATTGACCAAACTAATGTTAGACAAAGTCTTCATGCTTTGAAGAGGCCGCGCATTGCGCAAAACGATCTGGCGGATTTGTTGAGTCTCAAACTCACCCTGATTTGCTAGATCATCGCGTAACCATATCACTCGCCCACCCTCTTTTACGCCGTTGAATGTCCCATGAAGCTGGTCTCCATTGTTGAAACGCAGAAGATCCTTACTCTCGGGTGCCGCCAGCAAACTAACGATTGATAACAGCCATAATCCTATCAAGTGACGTGTCATTTTTCGTAGATCGGTAGAAATCTGTAGTTGAGAGCGAGCGAGAGCAAGGCCCCGGCCGTATTGAAAGTGGCTCCTTGATTCCCTGGAAATGATCCATCTGGACCTTGTAGCACTCCCATGTAACGAATATTGCGAGCGTTCCATTCTTTCCAAGTCGCGTCATCGGCGTGAAACAAGGCTTGAGACATATAATACTCGTAGTAGTAAGGATAATACCGTTCGCGATAATCGATGTTTTTCTTCAGATAATCTAACGATTTATTGTAACCTTTGGAATTTTTGTCTTTGTTGAGGGACAAGCATAGTAGGCCGATGGCAGTAAGCGTGGGCTTGCCGCCACCTGCGGAAGTGTAGCCATATGAACCATTCGTGCTTCGGTTGTTATTTAGATAGACCATGCCCTTGCGGATCGCTTCATCCGGCACAGGAATGCCGGCATTGCGAGCTGCAAATAAAGTGACCATCTGGCAGCCTGTGACGGTGGTGTCAGCGTCATTGCTGTCTGGAGTGTAGCGCCATGCGCCGAATCGATTGCGTTTCTGCGAGCTGAGGATCAGATCGATCGCTTTGCGTAGCGCTGGTGCAATTTTCGGGTTGTCCACCATGCCATAAGACTCCGCAAGTGCCTTCGTGGCGAAGGCATGGTTGTACATGCTAGAACCGATGTATCCATTTTTTTCGTTCTGTTGGGAAATGATATAGTCGATGCCGTTGCGGATATTTTTGGCGTATGCGCCGTTTACTGGATCTTCGCCATGGGCGAGAAAAGCGGCTACGCATAGCCCGACAACGCCGGGTTCGCTGCCTGATGAATCGTTCCATGAACCTTTTTCATTTTGGGATTTTGCTAGATATTGCAATCCCTTTTCGTAAATCATCTCAACTTGAACTGGGATGGCATCATCATTTCGGCTGATCGGAGATTCTTGTGCGCTGCTCCATGTCATGGAGGCGAAGATGAAAGCGATTAGATAACAGATACCGGCGAATGGTTTCATGGGCGTTGGGAATTACTTCACGATTTTCTCTGCGCCGCGATTGTAGGCATCAAGGGCTTTGCGGAACTCTTCAGGCATTTCTAGCGAATTCGTTCCTCCGGCTTTCGGTACGCGTCGTTCTTCATTCTTGCCGCCTGCGGCTCCGTTGTTGGTGTCGTTAGTCGTATCAGACAATCCGGTTTGCCCTTTGCCGCCTTCTTTGGCAGCACCTTTTCCTTTGTCTTTTCCTTCTTTATCGCCGGGTTGATCCGACTCCATCATTTTTTTCATCATTTCTAACATCGCGCCTCCGGACTGACTTTGGCCGCCGCCTTGTTTTTGTTTCTCTTTGGCAGCCTCGTGGATTTTTTCGATCACTTCAGTTTGTGCAGCGATGGTTTCGCCGCCGGTATTGCCTTCGTCCAGCTTGTCCGTGGCTTCATCCATGATTTTCTCGGCTTCGTTAAAAAGCTCGATGACTTGAGGAATCGTTTGTTCGATGACGAGCTGTTGCACATCGGCGGAGAGTTCATCTTGTTCTTCGGCGACTTTAGCGGAAGCCTCGTTGTGAGTCTCTTGAGATTCAGCCGGTTCTTGCGCAGTGAGTGTGCCTGCGAGTGCCATGCAGTAACAGGTGATGACGACTGAATATTTCATGGTGTTTCAAGCGTGGCTTGCGGAACGTTTGGCGCGGGCTTTTCTTTTTCGGAATTGCGGCGGAGTTGTTCAATTACGCGGGTGCGAGAACGCAGGTCTTGCTCCTGTTGGATGATTTTCATCACTCGCAGCATGAACTCGAAATCCTCATCTTCGGGTGATGGACTACCACCTCCACCGCCGCCGCCGCTATCGTTGTCGTTTTCATTATCGCCTTCGAGTTTCTTCGCCCAAGCGGTGAGTTTATCTGCCCATAACTTTGATTTTTCTGCGGCTTTGTATGCGTGATTTTCTGCTAAGTTAGACTGGATGTCGCTGAGGCCGATATCAATTTTGGATTCCCGCATTTCATCATACACCACTTTAAACGGCTCTTTCTGCGTGCGGGTGAAATAATGGCCGAGATCTTCTTGCAGCCAGCGCACATCCGAGGCGGTGTCGATTTGTTGGCGTGTATTTTCAGCGATGCGCCGCACGTCAGATGCTGATAGAGCAGAACTTTTCATTCCTAACATTCGGTTAAATGCCTCCTTGAGTGAGCCGAGGATGCTGTTTTGTTCGTTGGCGGCTTTTTTCAGACGGTTGACGAAAGTTCCGGCTTCGAAGCGGCGGTTTGCGTCGTTAGCTTTTTCGATGGCGTCTTTCATTTTCTCCACCACCTTTTTTTGTTCTTCGATGGATTGCTCGACGTCTTGTTTGGTTTTTTCTGGGGTGTTGGATTGTTCTTGGGAATCTGCCAGTTTTTCCTGCACCTTGGGAATGTCTTGCTGAGATAGCTCCTGCATCGACTTCAGTGCTTCTGCCATTTTTTGCAGTGTTTTTTTGTCGATCTCGCCGTTGCGGGCGGCGTCCTTCATCAACTGTTCGCCTTTTTTAGTGAGCTCATCCATGCGGCGCTCGGTCTCGGCTTCCTTCTGTTCCTGATCTTCTAGGCGCTTGCGGTTTTCCTCCTGTTGGAGTTCCTCGCCGTTTTTTCGATTGAGTTCCTCGTTCTCATCTAGCAACTCCGCCTCACGCCGTGCGAGGTCTTCGAACTCAGTGATTTGCCGATCAAACTGGGTTTTGAGCATCTGCGCGTGTTCGTCACGAGTCATCACATAAATGATGATCGGCTCGGAAAATACGCGCTCACGGTTAGGGAAATAGTCCTCGGAATATCCGCGCAGGGTGATTTTTTGTGGTGCGATGCCGAGTGCGGCAGGGGAAAACGCGGCGGGTTTGATCATGCGGCGTTCTTCTGGAGCACCCGCCGCGAGTTGCAGTTCGCCTTTGGCGGGGGACTCAGGTGTCGGCTTGGTGAATTCACCTTTCCATTCGATGCCAGTCGCCTTGAGACCGAAGTCATCTTCTGCTAGCACCTCGAAGTCGATGGTTTCTTCTGGCAGCATCACTTTTTGGCGGTCGATTCCTTGGAGATAACAAGTTGGTGCGATGTCTTTTAGCACATCCACCCGCAAGCGAAATCCGGACTCACCCGTTAGGCCGGAGTGATCAACCCATGAAAATGGAATTTCAAATGGTGTGGCGGTGAGATCAATTGTGGGAGTTTCTGCCGAGCTAGCGCGGATCGTTAGACTTCCTTCAAGCGGTGTGTGCGCGGCGGGCTCTTTGCCATCGATGGTGGCGAGCGCGCGTGTCGGGCCGTATTTTCCAGATGTTAGTGGGCGTGACATCTCCAATCCGAAAGCCACCTTGCTGCCCTCTACTGCGCTGAGCACGCCGGCATTTAGATCCACTGAGCGCACTGGGATTCCAAGATATGCAGGCGGAGTGACTTGAGCCCTAACACTCTCGGCTGTGGGCCGTGGCATGGGGGTCACTTTTAGCGAGTGGCGCATATCGCCGATGTGGAAGTCGATGGTGCCCGGATCTTGTTGGCCGGGAAAAGTAAACCGATAGATGTTATTTTTTAAAGCGGCAGGAATTTCAGGTTGCAGACCGTATTGCCCACTGGCTGTGGTCGGTCGTTTTTCGGATTCGTTTGAGAGCCGCAGTGTGACATCGAAGGCCTCACCATAAGCCACTGCAAGCTGGGTGGGTGGATTATCTAACTTAGTGAAAGTGTAACGCTCAGTTTTGGAAAATGGCATCAGCCAGCGTTGGAAGGCATTGATGCCAGCCCGAGGTGTGAGCGTGAAAGCGGCGGCGGAGATCAAAGCTAACAGCATCGCGGCTAAGGTCCAGCGGCGGTGTTTTTGCGCGGGCAATGCGTCATCCAGTTTGCGGTGTCCGGTTTCTGCGGCCACGGCTTGCATGGCGGCCTCGCGCAATCGCGGCGAAAGCGAATCCGCGCTGCCTTCTTGATGCTGGAGTTCGATCACTCCGAGCAAACGGTCGCCCAGGCCGGGGTAGCGTTGTGCGATCAATCGGGCCAACTGCGCGTCACGCCGCTGCCCCCACACCCAACGATGCAGCCAATACGGCGCGAACACTCCAAACAGCGAAACTCCGCCTAACAAAATGACGAGTCGCACCCATCCCGGTGTCGGCAAGATCCGGTCGAGCCCGTAAACTAGCAGAAACGAGATCAACAATCCGATCACGCCCGCTGCGATGGCTTCGAGGATTTTTACTTTCCACAAATGACGCCGGAAATCCGCAAGCTGTTGCCGGAGCGACTCGGGGATTGCAACTTGGCTTGGACGTGGCGGATCGGGCATGGATGTGCGTCAATGGAGATATGCAGACAGGCTCAGGTGAAACTGCCAGAAGAACTTGCGACTTCCAGCGGTATTTTTCCCAAGTGAACGATTCTTAGATTTCCGTTTGTCTTGGAAATTCTGGCCCGCAGACGCTGGACCTTACGCCTGAGGCGCTTTGTCCAAGCCAAATGCGTCATGCACCGCGCGTGCTGCGTCCTCGATCCGGCTTTCATCCACAGTGACGGCGATTTTGATTTCCGAGGTGGAAATCATGCCGATTTCCACTGCGGAAAGTTTCGCGATGCCAGCTTCCGACGGCTCCAAGCAGATCAAAAAATCCACGACCTATCCCAATTCCGGCTTCCCTTCCGACTGCCGTTTCGCTGGAGTTCTTCCGTGTGTGGATAGGCTGCTGTCTTTTTTCGGCAACGCCATTCTTCCCACCCGCATCCGCCATGCCCGCCCGTAAATCCACCGCCTCTCCCAAGCCCGAGAAGAACAAATCCCTCGAACAATGGATCTGGGATGCCGCCTGCTCCATCCGTGGCGCGAAGGACGCGCCGAAGTACAAAGACTTCATCCTCCCGCTCATCTTCACCAAGCGCCTCTGCGATGTCTTCGATGACGAGCTGAACCGCATCGCCGCCGAGGTCGGGTCGCGGAAAAAGGCGTTCCAGCTCGCCAAGCGCGATCACAAGCTCGTCCGCTTCTTCCTGCCGCTGGAGCCCGCCGATCCCGAGCAGCCGGTCTGGTCGGTCATCCGGAAACTCTCCGACAAGATTGGCGAGGGCGTGACCACCCAGATGCGGGCCATTGCCAAGGAAAACCCGCCCTTGCAGGGCATCATCGACCGCGTCGATTTCAATGCCACCACCCACGGCCAGCGGGACATCGATGACGACCGCCTTTCCAACCTGATTGAAAAAATCAGCGAGAAACGCCTCGGGCTGGAGGACGTGGAGGCGGACATCATCGGCAAGAGTTACGAATACCTCATCCGCAAATTCGCCGAGGGCGGGGGACAGAGCGCGGGTGAGTTCTACACGCCGCCCGAGGTCGGCACCATCATGTCCAAGGTGCTCCAGCCCGAGCCCGGCATGGAAATCTACGATCCCACCTGCGGCTCTGGCGGCCTGCTCATCAAGTGCGAGATCGCCATGGAGGAAGCGGCCAAGGGCAAGAAGCGCACCATCGCGCCGCTCAAGCTCTACGGCCAGGAATACGTCGCCGATACTTGGGCCATGGCCTGCATGAACATGATCATCCACGACATGGAGGGCACCATCGAGATCGGCGATACTTTTAAGAACCCGAAATTCCGCGACAAGCGCGGCAAGCTCCGCACGTTTGATCGCGTCGTCGCCAATCCCATGTGGAACCAGGACTGGTTCACCGAGGGCGATTACGATGCCGACGAGCTCGACCGCTTCCCCGCCGGAGCGGGTTTCCCTGGGAAATCCTCCGCCGACTGGGGCTGGACCCAGCACATCTACGCCTCCCTCAAGGCCGACGGCCGCGCCGCCGTGGTCTGGGACACTGGCGCCGTTTCGCGCGGCTCGGGAAATGCCGGGGACAACAAGGAAAAGACCGTCCGCCAGTGGTTCGTCGATCGCGACCTCGTCGAGAGCGTGCTCTACCTGCCGGAAAACCTCTTCTACAACACCAGCGCCCCCGGCATCGTCCTGTTCCTGCACGCCGCCAAGCCGAAGGCGCGCCAGGGCAAGGTCTTCCTCGTCAATGCCAGCCAGATCTTCGAGAAGGGAAATCCCAAGAACTTCATCCCGGACGACGGCATCCAGCGCATCGCCGACATCCTCATCGGCTGGCAGGAGGTGGAAAAACTCAGCCGCATCGTCGATCACGCGGAGCTGAAGAAGAACGACTACAACATCTCCCCCAGCCGCTACATCCACACCAGCGACGCCGAAACCTACCGGCCCATCGCCGAGATCGTCGCCGAGCTGGACGCCATCGAAGCCGAGGCCAAGGAAACCGACAAGGCCCTCCGGAAAATCCTCAAACAGCTTGGAATATGAGCGAACCCAACCTCGATATCATCCAAAGCCCCGACGGTCTTGCCGCCGACGTGCGGCGCATGATCGAGCAGACCCGCGAGGGTGTGGCACGCACCGTCAATGCCGGAGTGACATTTCTTTATTGGCGGATTGGGAAACGCATTCAGTCCGAAATTCTTCAGAATGAACGAGCTGCTTATGGAAAGGAGATTCTTGCCGCACTGTCGCAACAATTGACGACGGAGTTCGGGCTGGGATATAGCTACTCTGCTCTCACCCGGATGGTGAAATTCGCGACCACTTTTCCCGACTTACCCATTGTTGCCGCACTGGGGCAACAATTGGGATGGACCCATTTCAAGGCGCTCATACCGCTCAAGGACCCTCTTCAACGCGAGTTCTACGCCGAGATGTGCCGCATCGAACGGTGGAGCAGTCGCACGTTGGTGGGAAAAATCGACTCCATGCTCTTCGAGCGCACCGCCATCTCCAAAAAACCCGAAGAAGTCGCCCGTGCCGAACTCGCCGCCCTCCGCGATGAGGACAAACTCACCCCTGCGCTGGTCTTCCGCGATCCCTACATCCTCGACTTCCTCGGCCTGCGCGACCGCTATCTCGAAAAGGATCTCGAAGACGCCATCCTCCGCGAGATCGAATCCTTCCTGCTCGAACTCGGCGATGGTTTCGCCTTTCTTGCCCGCCAAAAGCGCCTCCAGATCGACTCCGACGACTTCTACCTCGACCTCCTCTTCTACCACCGCCGCCTCAAGCGCCTCATCGCCATCGATCTCAAGCTCGGTGACTTCAAGGCGGAATACAAAGGTCAGATGGAGCTCTACCTCCGCTGGCTCGCCAAACACGAGCAGCAACCCGGCGAAGAATCGCCCCTCGGCATCATCCTTTGTGCCGGGAAAAAGGAGGAGCAAATCGAACTCCTTGAACTCGGCCAATCCGGCATCCACATCGCCGAATACCTCACCGCCCTGCCGCCCCGCGAACTGCTCCAACAGAAACTCCACGCCGCCATCGAAATTTCCCGCGCTAGATTCGAAAATAAGGAGAGCGGACACTCCTGTCCGCCAGTTGGGGAAGGAGGCGAACCATGACCGCCGCGCCAAGCCTCTCGCGCCGATCAACCGTCAAGGATTTCTCGACAGTTGGAATGCTGACTAACGATACCTCCAAAGCCCCAACGGGCATACGCGTCAAGTTAAGCGAAAAACTCCCATGCTTCGTTGAAA
>ENA-OFCF01000501-OFCF01000501.1-metagenomes-genome-assembly--contig:-NODE-501-length-17104-cov-2.889084_pt1 | contig 17104 bp, 12 predicted proteins | sample MGYA00153387_OFCF01 | MGnify analysis MGYA00153387
AGCGTCCCAGTTGCGCAACTTCCAGCGAATGGGTCAGCCGCGTGCGAAACAGGTCGCCCTCATGGTTCAAAAATACCTGGGTCTTGTAGACCAGGCGGCGAAACGCGGTGGAATGCACGATGCGGTCGCGGTCGCGCTGAAAGTCCGAGCGAGTCGGCGCCGGGAGTTCGGGATGTCTGCGGCCGCGCGACAAGGCGGGGTCACAGGCGTAGCGGGCCAAAGTCATGAGTTGGAGATAGCGCAGATCAATAAAAGGTACAACAGAAACTAGTTTAGTCGGCGGCGCATTCCGACCCCTTCCGCTCACGCGCCCGCATCGGCCCAAAGCGCGCGCATGGCATGGCTGAAGTTTCCGGCCAGTTGCGGCCACAGCGCAGCGTCCTGCTGCGGCCCGCCAAAGCGACCAACGGCAACCACGCGCCGGCCTGCCACAAACACCTCGCCAAAAGCTGCAACCGGGCCAGAAAAAACCAGTGCGTCCAGCAGTTGCTCGGGCGGAATACCGAGCAGCGCCGGCGCCTGAAGATCCAGCGTCACGAAATCGGCGCGGTTGCCGGGGGCGATGCCACCTAGCGCCTGACCGCTGGCCGCCTGACCGCCCGCCAGCGCCGCCTCGAACAGCGCGGCGGAAAAAACTCCGCCGGCTTCCAGCATCACCGTTAGAACGCCTTGGTCCTGCGCGAGGTTCCGTAGGATTTCCGCGAGGTCGCCGCGGGGACGGATGAGCGTGCGGTCCATGGATTCATCTAGCGACAAGGTTTCCGGGCGGTCCGAGACGACCACGCGCCACGGTTGCTCCCGTCCGGCGAGAAGCTCCGGCACGCGGATCGTGAGTGCGGGCCGGTCGCGGCGCACGGTCTCACCGCTGGTGAGGATGGCGTCCACCGTGGAACGGAGCTGCTGGACATCGGCGCGGGCCAGCTCGCCGGTGAGCCACTGGCCTTCGCCGGGCGGGCGGGTGATGCGGCCGTCGAGACTCATCGCGGATTTCCAGATGACCCAGGGCAAACCGGTTTCGCTGACTTTGAAAAACGGGCGTAGCAATTTCTCCGCTTCCTCCGAGCAGACGCCCGATACCACTTCGATGCCGGCCGCTTTTAACACTCCATCCGCTCGGCCCGTATGCTGCGGATGCCGGTCCACGCAGGCGTAAACGACTCGCGCGATTCCCGCATCGATGAGCCCCTGCGTGCACGGCGGCGTGCGGCCGTGGGTCGAGCACGGCTCGAGCGTGATGTAAATCGTCGCCCCTCTAACATCATGCCCCGCGTCCGCCAGTGCCTCGCGCTCGGCGTGCGGCCGGCCGGCGGAGCGGTGCCAGCCCTTTCCTAACAACCTCCCGTCCCGGACGATGACCGCGCCCACCGGCGGGTTCGGCGCGGTGCGGCCGACGCCCTTGCCCGCCTCCTCCATGGCCAGCCGCATCCAGCCCTCGTCGTTCATTCCTCCTCGGCGTTAGGTTTCTCGGGCACGGGCGGCTGTCTCGGGGTGCCTTGGAAGGCGATGCCCGTTTCCGCAAAGCCCTTCTCGATCATGAAACGCAGGTCGCTCGCCACCACCTCGGCGTTGGTCTTGTCGTTGATTTCCGTCCAGTAGTAGACCGCGAAAATGTGGGCGTTCTCCGCGAAGTCCTCGAAGGTGACGATGGGCGCGGGCTCCTTGAGAATGACGCCGTGCCGCTCGGCACAGCTGGCAATGATCGCGGACACCGCCTGCGGCGAGGCGTCGAGACGCACGCGGACGCTGAGCATCCGGCGCACCCGGCGATTGGAAAACGTGAGGTTGGTGACCTTGCCTTCGAGAAACAGCGAATTCGGCACCAAGGATTCCTTCCCATCCGCGCCGCGGAGGACGGACGAGCGGGTGTTGATTTCGGTGATTGTCCCGGTGACTCCGGCCACGTCCACCACGTCACCCACCCGGATCTTGCGCTCGAAGAGAACGATGATGCCGCTGATGAAATTCTTGATCAGCGTCTGGGTGCCGAAGCCGAGTCCGATGGCCAGCGCACCGCCGAAGAAGGCGAAGACCGTGAGCGGGATTCTGAGGAAATGAAGCGTCGCCACGGCTAACAGGAAGCCGACCACGACCATCAGCCAATTACCCAGCGTCTTGGCCTGGGCCTCCGCGATATGCCCTCGGCGGACGACGACATTCCGCAACCGGTTGTTGATCCGGCGCGAAACGAAGTAGGCGAGGAAGAAGAGGGAGATCGCGATGATGAATTTCCCCAATGCCACGCCGCGTTTCTCGGTGATAGGGACGCCGCCCATCATCACGGTGTCGTCGTATTCGAAAACTTCGAAGTTCCATACCTCCTTGATCCCCGCCCAAGCTGCGCGGGTGCCTTCGGAAAATCTGCGTCCCAAAGGCATGCTGGCGTTCGCCGACTCGAGGTCCACCAGCCACCGCGAGAGCACGCGGCGCTGCCAGCCCACCGCCTGGGATACGCGCTGGAGGACTGCCTGCTTGTCCCATAGGGCCGCGCGGATGTCGTTGATCGGTAACAGCCGGGGGTCCTCGGCGGCGAAGCCGGCCGTCCGCGATTCCTGCCGGCCGATGTCGGCATTCACCGACGCGAGTTCGTTAGCCGCTACGACCTCCCACGCCGTCAGAAGCTCGTGACTCGACCGCAGGCCCATCAACAGGGTCGCACGATCCGCTTCGGACTTCGAGGTGCTGAGGTCCCGTCGTTTCTGATAGAGGTCCGGCCAGTAGGATTCCAGCTGGTCCAGCGACTCGAGGTTGCGGATCACGAATTGCAGTGAGTCGGCGCGGGTTTCCGTGGCCTCGGCCTTGACGGTGGCGAGTGAGAGTTCCGCGCCCTGCTCCGGCGTGGCACCCTCCGCGGCCGGCTCGAGCAGCGCGTCGCGCGCCTCTTGTGCGTGGATTTGCGCCGCGCTGGCGGACTCCAGCCGCTTGCGCATGGCGGCCGCTTCCTTGCGCAAAACCGCCTGCCGGTCGGCCGAGGATTTCCTTACTTTCACGAGGTCTTCCTCAGTGAAGGAGAGATGCTTTTTCGCGGTGGAAATCTGACGCTCCAGCAACGCCAGCTGGATCCTCGCGGTTTCCGCCTGGTCCTCGAGCAAGACGACATTGGCCTGGAGGAACGACGCACGCAGGGCTAACAGCCGCAACTTCGTACGGTCCGCGGCGAGCATCCATTTCGCCACTCCATCCACGGCGCTGTCCTCCGCGATTTCCGCCAGCGCGCGCCGGCTGATTTCCTCCGCCGCCCGGCCCTTATCCTGAAGGCCGCTGAGCGTACGACTGAAGAGCGCGATCGACGAGCGGTAGGAAGCCGCCTTGTCCTCGAGCGCGTCCCGTTGGTTGAGCAGCTCGTCCAACATCAAAATCGAGTAGGGCGGCTTGTCGGGAAAACCGGTCCAAGCGGCATCGACGTCCACGGCGGCCCGGAGTGCCTTCCGGGCATCCGGCGCGGCCGCGAGCATCTGCTGCTGCCGGCCGATCGCGAGGACGATCTGCTCGAGATCCCTGCGATGATCGGCGAGCGCGCCGGATTCCACGCCCGCGGGGATTTGCGGCTTGTCGGCTCCGGTCTCGCTCAGGCGGGCAAGTGCCACGCGCGCCTCCTTAAGCCACTGCTGGAGCCGGGCTTCAGTGGCCTCCGCCGTCTCCGCGGCGGCCGCCGCTTCCGGCTTCGCGACCGGCAGTCCCGGGAACTGCGCGCCGACCGGGGTGGCGAGCGCCATCAGCCCGAGAAGAAGCGCGAGGCGTCGTGGAGCGGTGGACCTCATCGGCTTCAGCCGGGATCTTCGGCCACCGGTTCCTCCTCGCCTGACGCAACCGACGCACCATCGTCGCCATCGGGAATGACTTTGGAAATGTCCTGAAGTTTTTCGCCGGGCTTGAGCGTGAGAAGCTTCACTCCCTGCGCGTTCCGACCGGTTTCCCGGACTTCACCGGCGCGGATGCGGATGCTCTGGCCGCTGGAAGTCATGAGCATGAGTTCGTCCTCTTCAGTGACGGTCACCGCGCCGACGACGGGACCGGTCTTGTCGGTGACCTTCATCGTGATGATGCCCTTGCCGCCGCGCGACTGCTTGCGGTAATCCTCGAAGGTGGTGCGCTTGCCGATGCCGTTTTCCGAGGCGACCAGCAGGGTGGAGCCCGCGGTGACCAGGGCAAGGCCGATGACGAAATCCGTCTCGCTCGGACGGATGCCCATTACCCCCGCAGTGCCGCGACCTAACGGACGGGTATCGTCCTCGTGGAAACGCAGGCTCATGCCTTCATGCGTGACGAGGATGATCTCATCCCCACCGGAGGTTAGACGCACTCCGATCAGCTCGTTGGTTTCCTCCAGATTGATGGCGATGATGCCATCCTTGCGGTAATTGCGGAAGTCGTTGACCGCGGTTTTCTTGACCTTGCCGCTGCGGGTGGCGAAGAAGACGAATCCGGCCTCTTCGCGGAAGGTGATGTCGGTCCCGCTCTCGTCCACGGTGCGCTCCAAGCGGAGCAGCGCGGCGATTTTCTCGTCGGGCTTCAGGTTTAGAACATTCTGGATGCTGCGTCCCATCGCGGTCCGCGAGCCTTCGGGAAGCTCATACACCCGCTCGACATACATGCGGCCGGTGTTGGTAAAAAATAACAGATAGTCGTGCGCCTGGACGCTGAAGAGATGCTCGATGAAATCGTCCGCCTCGTCTTTTTTCGACTGCCGCGTTTCCATGCCCTTGAGGCCTTTTCCACCACGGCCCTGGACACGGTATTCACTGGAGAGCGTGCGCTTGATATAACCGCGATGCGAGAGCGTGACGATCATCGCGTCGTTGGCGATGAGGTCCTCCATCGCAACCTCGCCCGCTTCCGCGACGATGGAGCACAGCCGCGGCGAGGCGAATTTGTCTTTGATGGCGCGGAGTTCATCCTTGATGATGACGAGCACGCGCTCCTCGCGGGCGAGGATATCCATGAGGTCCGTGATATCGACCAGCACGGTATCGTATTCACCCTTCACCTTGTCCTGCTCGAGCCCGGTGAGCTGATAGAGCCGCAGTTCCAGGATGGCATTCACCTGCCGCTCGCTGAAGAAGTAGGTATCGCCCGAGATGGAGGCCTGCGAGCGGATCAGGATGCCCAGCGCCTGGGCGGTGGCCACCGGGAAACTGTAGGCGGCGAGGCGTTCGCGCGCCTCCTCACGATTTCGCGAGGAGCGGATGATCTTGATGAAATCGTCAAGATGCCCGAGAGCTAGCAGGAATGCCTCGAGCAGCTCGGCGCGCTCCTCAGCCTTGCCTAACAAGTAACGGGTCCGCCGGATGACCACTTCGCGGCGGTGCTCGATGTAGGCATCGATGCCCTCCTTCAGCGAAAGCTGCTTCGGCCGGTTCTTGTGGATGGCCAGCATGTTCACGGAGAACGAGGTCTCCATGGAGGTGAGTTTGAAAAGCTGCGCCATGACGACCTGCGGCCGGGCGTCGCGCTTCAACTCGATCTCGATGCAGGTGTCTTCGGCGGACAGGTCCCGCATCCCGGAAATGCCGGTGAGGGTCTTCTCATTCACCAGCTCGGCGATGCGCTCCTGCAAGGTGGCGCGATTCACGCCATACGGCACGCCGCGGATAATGATCATCGCGCGGCCGTTAGGGCTTTCCTCGATCTCCATCTTGCCGCGGAGGCGCATGGAGCCGCGGCCGGTGCGGAAGTATTCCTCGATGCCGCGGAGACCGCGGATCTCACAGGGGACCGGGAAGTCCGGTCCCTTGATATGCTGCATCAGCTCAGGCAGGGTGATCTCAGGATTATCGATTTGCGCGCAAATGCCATCGACGACTTCGCCGAGATTGTGCGAGGCGAGATTGGTCGCCATCCCGACGGCGATGCCGGTGCTGCCATTGACCAGGAAGTTAGGGAAAGCCGAGGGCATGACGGACGGCTCGGTCTGCGAGCCGTCGTAGTTCGGGACGAAATCGACGGTGTCCTTGTCGAGATCCTCCATCATCGCCAGGCCTAACGGATGTAGCCGAGCCTCGGTGTAACGCATCGACGCCGCGGAATCTCCTTCCACGGAACCGAAGTTCCCCTGGCCGTCGATGAGCATCTCCCGCATCGACCACGGCTGGCCCATCGTGACGAGCGTGCCGTAGATGGCCATGTCGCCATGGGGGTGGAAGTTACCCATCGTTTCACCGACGATCTTGGCGCACTTCACGTGCGGCTTGCCGGGGCCCACGCCTAACTGGCGCATGGCGTAGAGGATGCGCCGCTGGGAGGGCTTCAGGCCATCGCGCACGTCGGGCAGGGCGCGGGAAATGATCACCGACATCGAATATTCGAGGAAGGACTTCGAGAGTTCTTCGGCGACGTTGATGGGCTTGATGTGTTCTTCAGACATGGGGAAATGGAATCAGGCGCGGAGGAAAGCGGGCCGCTCGGGGAGGACAGGGGAGATCCGGGTCAGGTGGGGATCCGGATCAGACATCGAGATTGCGGACGTTCAGCGCGTTGTCTTCGATGAAGCGCTTGCGCGGCTCAACGACGTCGCCCATCAGCACGTCGAACATCCTGTCAGCCTCCACGGCGTTATCCTCATCTAGCCGAACACGGAGAAACTGGCGGACTTGCGGGTCCATCGTGGTTTCAAAAAGTTGCTTGGCATTCATTTCGCCGAGGCCCTTGAAGCGCTTGATCTGGACGCCGCGGCTGGCGATTTCGAGCACCTTGCCGAGGATTTCCGGGACACCGAAAACCGGGGTGATCTTCTGCTTCTCACCGTCGCCCTCGATGATTTCAAACAGCGGGACGTCGTCGTCGAAGAAGACCGAGGTATCGATGCCGCACTCGGTGAGGCGGGAGAAGATCCGCGCGATGGCATGGGACTCGTGAAGCTCGTGAAGATTCGCCCGGCGTGACGGGCCGCTGTGCGCGGCCATCTCCTCCTCCGTTAGGATTTCCTCGAACAGGCGGAGGTCGCGGTTTTCCGCAGCGAAGGCGCGCAGGTCGGCTTCCTTCGAGAAATAGGTGAGCTTCTCGTCATTGCCCGTGCGGATGCGGACCATGAATTCGGGGAGGATTCGGTTCACACGGGCTGCCAGATAATTTTTGAAGTTCCCGCCATTGCCTTCGATGGTGGTGGAGAAGCGCGAGAGGGATGAAAGGTTTTCGAGGATCACCTTGAGCTCATCCGCGGTGAAGCGGCGGGATTGGTCGTAGGTGCGGAGCTCGACTTCGCCGGCACCCAGGTCGATGAGGATGCGGTTGAGCTGGTCGTTGTCCTGGACGTATTCCTGGCGCTTCTTGCGGCTGACCAGATAGAGCGGCGGCTGGGCAATGTAGAGGAAGCCGCTTTTCACCAAGGCGGGCATGTGCCGGCAGAAGAATGTGAGAAGGAGGGTGCGGATGTGCGAGCCGTCCACGTCGGCGTCGGTCATGATGATGATCTTGTGGTAGCGGACCTTCTCAATATTGAAGGAGCCCTCTTGCTCGCCATCGCCGATGCCGGCACCGATGGCGGTGATCATCGACTGGATTTCCTTGTTCTGGAGCGCGCGGTGAAGACGTGCCTTCTCGACGTTGATGAGTTTTCCGCGGAGCGGGAGGATCGCCTGCGTCCGCCGGTCGCGGCCCTGCTTGGCGGAACCACCGGCGGAGTCGCCTTCGACAATATAGAGCTCGGACTTGGCGGGATCGCGCTCGGAGCAGTCGGCGAGTTTGCCGGGAAGGCCGCCACCGGATAGAGCGGACTTGCGGACGGTCTCGCGGGCCTTTCTAGCGGCCTCACGGGCGCGGGCCGCGTTGACGGATTTTTCGATGACGCGCTTGGCGAGGCCGGGGTTCTCATCGAAGAACTGCATCAAGCCCTCGTAAACGATCGAAGAAATAACGCCCTCGATCTCGGTGTTGACGAGCTTGTCCTTGGTCTGCGAGCTGAAGCGCGGGTTCGGCATTTTCACCGAGATGATCGCAATCAGCCCTTCTCTCACATCGTCACCGGTTAGAGCTGGGTCCTTGTCCTTGAGGATCTTGTTGACCTTCGCATATTGGTTGATGCCGCGGGTGAGCGCGGTGCGGAAGCCGGTGAGGTGGGTGCCGCCATCACCGTTAGGGATGGAGTTTGCGAAGCAGAGGATCTGGTCGTTATAGGAATCGTTATACTGGAAAACCACGTCGGCAAAGACGTCATCGGTGGTTTTCTTGCCGTCGTAATCGAGGTCGATCTGGCGCTTGCCATGGAGGATGACCGGGTCCTCATGGATGAGGGTTTTGTTCTCCCCCAGTTGTGCCACGAATTCCTCGATGCCCTTGGCATAGTAAAAGGTGGTCTTTTTCGCGGACTCGGGACGCTCGTCCTCGAGGTCGATGGTTAGACCCGGGTTGAGGAAAGCAAGTTCGCGGAGGCGGGTGGAGAGACGGTCGAATTTGAACTCGATGGTATCGACGAAAATCGTGGCGTCCGGGAAGAAGGTGATCATCGTCCCTGTTTTCCCGGCGTCCACATCGCCGATGATATGGAGAGGGATGGTGGTTTTGCCGCGCTCGAAACCGATCAGGTGGACCTTGCCGTTACGCATGATTTCCGCCTTGAACCAGTCCGAAAGGGCGTTAACGCACTTCGCCCCGACGCCGTGAAGGCCGCCGGAATACTTATAAGCTCCCTGCCCGAACTTGCCGCCGGCGTGGAGATTCGTCAGGACGAGCTCAACGGCGGGCATGCCGAACTTCAAGTGCATGTCGACCGGAATGCCGCGGCCGTTGTCGGCGATGGAGACAGAACCATCGACATGGATGGCGACCTTGATCCGGCTGCAATATCCTGCCAGATGCTCGTCGATGGAATTGTCTAGAACCTCAAACACGCAATGGTGAAGACCGCGCTCATCCGGATCGCCGATATACATTCCCGGGCGCTTGCGGACGGCGTCGAGACCTTCGAGCTTATCGATCTGCGCGGCGTCGTATTGTTGTTCTACGGCGACTTGTGTTTCAGCCTTGAGAGACTCATTCGAGGTTTCAGACATGATGGGGCCGAAGGGTCTAAGATCGCGCTGCGAGAGACAAGGAAGTTCGTCGGGAAATACTGTAAATACACCCCCGGACAGCGTCTCGGGGAGAGGTTTCAGTCCGTCATGGCAAGGCAGTCGCGTTGCCAGTGGAGGAGCACTTCGGCTGGCCTGGCCTCTCCGGCCGCCAGCAATTCCAGAATAGCGCGCGGAGCGATGAGGGAGCCCTCGATGTCAAGTTGGGTCGCCGCTCTTTCCCGGGCCTTGATCAGCTCATCCACCCTCTGCTCGAAATCGCGGTCGCGCTTACGGCGCTTTCCCGAAGGACGCTCCGGCCACTGGGCTTCGGGGAGTTCCTGCGCGGCGTCGAGAGCTGCGCGGAAGCGTTTCACCCGGTCCGGCCGGAAATGAGGGGGCAGCGAGAGGTTCTTGCGGGCATCGAGAACGATGGACCATTCCAGAAGCTGGCGGTTGGGCGCTACCATGAATGATGGACGATCCCAGGCTTTCGCCTCGCCATCCCGCCAATGCCAAAGCGCCCGGAGACATGCCAGGCCGTAAGGTTCAAGCTTGCCGGAGCCTTGGACGCGCCAAACCTCCTCCTTGGAATCATCTCTTTCCAAAACTCGCTGTCGGGCGGCAAGGCAGCTTTCCTCGAACCATCCGTAGCGTTCTTTTTCTTTCAGCGCGGCAACGATCATATCGCCCATTTCCAAAAGGTAATAAACGTCGTTGAGTGCGTATTCGACCATTTTCGGTGACAAGGGCCGTTTACCCCAGTCCGCTTTCTGGGAGGATTTTGAGAGATCGACTCCGAAATAATGACTCACGAGATCGCCCAATCCAAACCGGCGAACGCCCAGCAACCTGGCACCGATCTGGGTATCGTAAACCACCGCCGGCAGCTCGCCGAACTGGCGCTTGAACATCGTCATGTCGTAGTCGGCACCGTGCATCCAAACGGTGGCCTCCGACAGGTAGCTCCCAAGTGCCGAGAGATCGCAGATCGCCAGCGGGTCGATCAGGACGCACTCGCCACGATCAGCAAACTGAATCAAGCAGAGAGACTCCCGATAACGATGCAGACTGTCAGCCTCGGTATCAATGGCGCAAACCGGGCTCGCGGAACCGTTGCGGCTTTTCTCCAGATGGCTTACCAGTCGCTCCGCCGTATCGATCATGTTTGAACTCATCAATTAATAATCCGCGAATCCAACGCCCCACCCCTATCTGACGCCCCGGCGGAATATCGACGTCAAGGCGGGCTTCCTACTCCGCCAGTGTCACCTTCACCCGATAGACGTCGGTGAGAGTTCCCGGAGGTTGAATTGTCGGGATGGTTCCATCCAGATCTGGGTTGAGCACCAGGCTCCTCACTTGAATCTCGGTGCTCACGATACCCCGAATGACGGTGGTGACACGCTCGACCGACCAATCTTGGAAATCGCTGATGAATGTCGCCCAGGTCTTCCCTTGGTCGAAACTCCGTTGGAGGGTATACACAACATTGGGATCCGTATTCTCTTTCACTGGTACATTGAAGCCAAAATAGGATCTGAAACGCGTGGGCCCGCCGATGACATTCACCGCTTGGAAATTCGCCGGTTCAAGTAATGGGGGAGTGTTTCCTCCATCGGCAGGATCACTGTCAAGAGTCCATTCTGTGAGATTGTTAAAACCATCACCGTCATTGTCCGCAAGAATCCCGGTTTTTTTTTTCTTACTTCCGAAGGCAGTTTTCGCGAAGTCAGAATAGCGGCTTACTACTACTACCGGGATTTGGAATTTCCGGGTCGAGAAGTCATAAGTCACGCCGCCCGTCTGGAATTCTCGATCCAGTTCTAATTCGACCACTGCCGACGTCCCTACCGGGAAAATCGGCGGAAGGGTAAACCGTCCTGCGTAGGGATTCGGCAGGGATACGCGCGGATCAGTACCGGAGTTAAAAGCTGGGAAAATTGCGCTGCTGCCTACCGTTGCAGAGTTGTCTGGATTTTTAGGGTTTCTCAGGCCCCGGAGTGAGATATACAGTCGGTCCACTCCAGCGAAGACCGTGCTCGGATTGAGGCCTTCCCACTGCAGTATATTCGGCGCGTGATAGTTGAGTTCCACATAGCCCTGCTCATTCCACTTGTTCTGATTCACGCGAGTGAACTGGAATCCGCTGGTTTTGTTATTCAGGGTTGACAAGCCTTCAGGCATCGGAAAGATCACCGCAGTGAGCGGGGCCGGAATGTTAGGATTTCCCAGCCTGGGAAAGCTATAGCGATACGAGCCGACCACAATCTCTTGATCGAACTTCGAGCGCTGGTTCTTACTGTAGGTGCGGTTCAAAAAATACCTGGTCAGTTTATATTCCCGAACATCGGTCGTGTGGAGATTGTAATAAACCGTAGCGCTATCATCGGTGAAGCCGCCGGAAGGTCTTGGCAAGATTGATGCAGGAGCGGCAATCAATTGGATTGCCTCTGCGGCACTGGGCTCAATAGCAACTGCCTCCTTAAGTTCGGTAATCGCCAGATAGGGCCTCTGGGGAGTCGCTCCATTAATGTTTCCGGCGCTTAGAAAGCCGGAAGTCGCGCATCCGTTTCCGGGCGGGAGGTAATTGGGATCATCACAAAATTCGATGCTTGATACACTTCCATCTTGCAGCTGTATGCCAAACGAACCCCCTTTGAAACTTATCGCATTCTTGTTCTGTCGGTAGGTCTTCTGGCTGCTGAGCTCCAAAGATAATTGGGCGTCTACATGCGCGGTTCCGGACAAGGCTAGCGCAGTGAAGAGCGGCAGGGAGAGGGTTTTGATCCGATTCATGGTTTAAGGATGGATTGGCAAGAATTCTCTGACAAGGCGAATTTTAGACAGCGGTTGGGAACTGCGGGCATTTAGAAGCCGGCGGAAATCAAGCCACTAGAAAGGAAGCGGCTTGTTCGGGAGAGAGTTCCAAAACCTCCCAAGGCAGGCCATGAGCCGCCAAATCCTTCATGAATGCGTCGGGGTCGAGTTGTTCGATATTCCAGACGCCCGGTCTGCGCCAACCACCGGCGAGAATCTGCTTGGCACCGATCATGGCCGGGACACCGGTGGTGTAGGAGATCGCTTGCGAGCCGACTTCCGCAAAGCAAACCTCGTGGTCGCAGATATTGTAGATGTAGATCGCCTTCGGTTTTCCGTCCTTGCGACCGGTAATCACATTGCCAATACAGGTCCGGCCCTTGGTCGATTGGCCAAGGTCGCTGGGATTTGGCAGGACAGCTTTGAGAAATTGTAGCGGGACGATCTCCATCCCTTGATAAGAGACCGGATCGATCCTCGTCATTCCCACATTCTGAAGCACTTCGAGGTGTTTTAAGTAATTCGGCGAGAACGACATCCAGAACTGCGCCCGGCGGATCGTCGGGATGTGCCTCACCAGCGACTCCAGCTCCTCGTGATACATCCGGTAGATTTCGTAAGTCCCGACTCCGTCCGGACAGGTGAACTCCTGATGCTTCGACATCGGCGCCGTTTGCACGAATTCCCCATCCTCCCAGTGCCGGCACTCCGCTGTCACCTCGCGGATGTTGATCTCCGGGTTGAAATTCGTGGCAAAGGACTTGCCGTGATTGCCACCGTTCACGTCGATGATGTCGAGCGTGTGGATCTCGTCGAAATGGTGCTTCAGCGCCCACGCGGTGTAAACATTCGTGACCCCCGGGTCGAAGCCCGATCCCAGCAGCGCGGTCAAGCCGGCCTTCTCGAAGCGCTCCTGGTAGGCCCATTGCCACGAATACTCGAACTTCGCCACCTCCAGCGGCTCGTAGTTCGCCGTATCCATGTAGTTGCAGCCCGCCAGCAGGCAGGCGTCCATCAGATTCAGGTCCTGGTAGGGCAGCGCCACGTTGATCAGCAGCGTCGCGCCCGTCTTGCGGATGAGGGCGGCGGTCTCCTCGGCATTATCCGCGTCCACCCGGGCGGTTGAAATGCTGCGTCCCGTCCTCGTTTTTACCTCGGCCGCGATCGCCTCACACTTCGCTACCGTCCGCGAAGCGAGAGTGATTTCCCCGAACACTTCCGGGACCATGGCGCATTTGTGGGCGACGACGCTGCCGACCCCGCCGGCTCCGATGATGAGGACTTTGTTCACGGCCAAGTGAGGCAAGAATCGCCCGCCCCTTGCAAAGGGTTTTTTCCGACAAGTTTGTCCTGTCATGGCGTTTCATCCCTGAAAGGCTAGCGTCCGCAGCAAAACATCACTTCATGAAAATCCCCGCCCCTCCTTCCCGCTTCAGCCGTCGCTCCGGATTCACCTTGCTGGAAATGGTCATCGTTCTTGGCATCATCGCGATGATCCTCGGCGGTGCGATCTTCGCCATGAAGGGCATTTCCGGTGCCGCCAAGCTTCGCCAGGTGGATGCCGATTTCAAAAGCTTCGAGAGCGCATTCTCAATGTATAAGCTGAACGCCGGCTCATTTCCCACCACCCAGCAGGGCATGAAGGCGCTGGTGGAGAAGCCCTCCAGCACTCCCGTCCCGCGCCGCTGGTCGCAAATTATGAAGAAACTGCCGCCTGACCCGTGGGGCGCGGATTACGGCTACCGCTTCCCGGGCAAAAAGGTCGCCAGCGACTTCGAGATGTTCAGCAAGGGCGAGGACGGCATCGAAAACTCCGCAGATGATCTCAGCAGTCAGGACGAATAAGCCGGCGGCGGGTTTCACCCTCATTGAAATCGTCCTGGTCCTCGCCATCGCATCCGTCGTCCTGGGCGGCGCGGTTGGGATGATGGTCTACTCCTCGGACGAGCGGGTTCTTCGCAACGCCTCCGGAGAAGTCGAGCTGCTTGCCAAGCGGGCCCGCACCCTTGCCATCTTGAAACAGACTCCTTACGCCTTGGAATTCCGCGAAGGCGTCGTCCGTCTCCTGCCGCTCGCCCAAGCCGGCGTTCAGGAAAAACGGGGGCGCAAGGCTGAAACGCTCACCGAGGGAAGCGACGACAGTCGTCAATACAACTTTGAGAATGGCATGGCCGTATCCATCCTCCGCTGGAACACCGAGACATGGCTCCCAACGGTGAAGGAGACCGTCCACGTCTGGCGCTTCGATCCCGACGGCCTCTGCGAGCCGCTTTCCGTCCGCTACAGCCTCGACAAGAGCACCGCGGAAGATACCTACCATCCGCTCACCGCCACCATTCGAGACAGCGCGCTCGATGCCCGATGATTTCCTCCGTCCACTCCGCCAAACGCGGGTTCCTGCTCCTCGAAATGGTGCTCGCACTGGCTGTATTCGGCATCGCCGCCACCGGATTTGCCGTGGCCCTGCGCCGCATGGGAGACGCCGCCGCGCTTGCACAGAGCGAGCTCCGCATCACCCGCATCCTGGATAGCGCCCTCGGTGAAACCTTGTCGCTCCCGGTGCTGGAGGAAGGACTTACGAATTCCACCGTCGGCGAGACCGGGATCGAGCTGGATACGACCATCGAGCTCCTTGAGGAGCTCGAGAACGAGGAGGGCCAGCTGCTGCAGGAAATGTTTTTGATCAAGATCGAAGCCCGCTGGTTCACTAATGGCGCATGGCAGGACCGCACGGTCGAGACCTGGCGCTACGGCCGCATGTATCAACCATGAAAATCGTCCCGTCCAATCCCCGGAAACGCGGTTTCACGCTGCTCGAGCTCGTGCTCGCCGTCGGCCTCATGGCCATCCTCGTCGGCATGGTTTTTGGCACCGCTCGCACCTCGCTGGCTTTGGGAAACGCCATCGTGAAGACTCAAAACGAGGAAATGCTCCACCAAGCCTTTTTCGAGCTGCTGGGCCAGCGCTTCTCCGCCCTGCCGGGTAATACCCGCTTCGATCTTCAGGTCCAGGATTCCGGCTCCCACTACATTTCCGATCTCACCCTCCAGAACGTCCCCCTCAGTTTCACCTGGGGCGGCCAGGCCCGGATCGCCAAGGCCGTCCAGCTCAGCACCGTCAAGCGCCGCAGCGGCTTCCTCGACATCGTCCTGAAATACTACGAAAACGAAATTCTCGAAGGTTCCGCCTCAGGCTTCGCCAGCACCGTCGAGAACAAGCCCTTTGCGGAAATCGTCCTGCTCACCGATGTCTCCTACTTCGAATGGCGCGTCCTCGACGGTCGTTCCATGGAGTGGCAGTACGACTGGGTAATTCAAGGTCGTCTGCCCTTGCAGGTGGAACTCACCATGGCCATCGGAGCCCAGGGCGAGGAAATCCGCCAAGTCTTCTGGGTGCCACCCAAGCAGAACCCTGAAGTCTTCATGCGTCAGCTCGCGCAGCCCACCGACGACGGCGGTGCCGGTCAGGGCGGTGGGCCGGGTGGGCCGGGTGGACCGGGTGGACCGGGTGGACCGGGTGGCGTCGGCCCCGGCGGCCCTGGCCAAGGACCTGTGATCAATTTACCCCCACGATGACCGCGCTCGTTTCACCCATGCAGAGTCCCCGGCGCGGGGCAGCCTTGATGGCCGTCTTGTGGCTCATCGCCATCCTGTCCCTGGCCACCATGGCCACACTGCGCGTGATCTCCTTCGATATGGAGTTGGCAACCGCCAAGGTTCACGGCTCGCGCGCCCGCCAAGTGGCGGAAATGGGCATCGCGGTGGGGTCGAATCCCGTGGTGAAACGCTCCGACCCGATGCTCCGCAGCTTCGACGAAGAAAGCGGCGAGGGCTACGAGGTGAAGGTCATTTCCGAAGGCGGCCGCTTCAATATCAACGCCATCCTGCTCCAGGACGACAAACCGCTGCTACGGTCAATCTTCGTCGATTGGGGGCTGGAGCTGGACATCGCCCAGGAAATCGCGGACGCCCTCGGCGACTGGGTGGACGCGGACAACGACGTGGCCCTCAACGGTGCGGAAATCAAATACTACGAGGGCGAGGGCCGCATCAACCAGCCCTTCAACCGCCCGTTTTACGACCTTGGCGAGGTCAGCTTGGTCCGCGGCATGGACCTGGTGGAAAGCGTGCGGCCGGATTGGCGCGAGTGGTTCACCATCTGGAGCGGAGCCGGGCTGGACTTGAACGAGGCGCCCGCCGAACTCATCGCCGCCGCCGCCGAGGTGCCGGTCGATCTGGCGGACATCATCCCCGAGACCGTCCGCGGCACGGATGGCATCCGGGACACCGTCGACGACACGCCGTTTCAAAATAAGAACGAGGCGCTTGCACAATTGGGAATCGATCCGGAAGCTCGCCCCGACCTGGCCCGGCGCTTTTCCGTGAACGACTCCACCATCCGCATCGAAAGCACCGGCTTCGCGGAAGGGGCGAAGCGCAGGATCACCGCCATCGTCCGCAACCGCGCAGGCCCGCGGCCGGTCCTCCTCGAACGCACCGAAGAAATCATCCCGTGAGTAAATCTACCGAAAACGTCCTCCTCGTCCCCGGCGAGGCCGGCTGGGAAATCTGGTCCGGCCAGAGCCCCGCCGCCCTCACTCTCCACGCCGCCACCGCCACCGAGCGCGCCGCGGACTTGGCGGATCTCCCCGGCGGGGATGTGACGCTGCTGTTTCCTGTGAAGGCCATCACGGCGCTGCCATTGCGGGTCACGAGCGATGACGAGGCGCTCTTCCCGGACCTTGCCGCGCTCCACGCCGAGCGCCTCGGCCTGCGCCCGGACCCGATGGCCGGCCAGCTCACCGACGTATTCATCATCGCCCGCGAAGCCGGGAATACGGCCCTCCTGTCCATTCTTTTGCGTGCGCCGGGAGATGGCGACATGCCGCCGCGGGGCCCCAAAAGCTTCGATGTTTCCGCCCGCGCCTACCCGCTCGCCGGAGACGCCTTGGCCGTCTGGAAGGAGTTCGGGCGCTGGGTCTTCAGCCTTTGGCATCAGGGGAAACTCGTTTATTGCCAGGCGACGTTGGAAACTTCCGCCAGCCCCGACGAAGCGCTCGCCCGGGAGGTCCGGCTCGCCCTCATGCAGCTTTCCATGCAGGGCATGGAAATTTCCCCGACGCGCATCGTCCTGTGGTCTGCACATGAGACCCTAGCCCTCGGGGCGCTCGCCGGGTTCCGGCTGCCCGCCGAGGTCAGCCCACGGCCCGCGCCCGTCCTGCCGCTACCGCTCAGCAAGCTCCTCCCGGCAGACGTCCGCGCTGCCCGCCGCGAGGCCCTGCGGCGGCAGAACGTCCTCCTCGG
>ENA-OFCF01000502-OFCF01000502.1-metagenomes-genome-assembly--contig:-NODE-502-length-17103-cov-3.146469_pt1 | contig 17103 bp, 18 predicted proteins | sample MGYA00153387_OFCF01 | MGnify analysis MGYA00153387
TCGAGCAATAAAGGCACGAAAGTTCCAATTAATGAGGCGATTATAATTACAGAAATTAAAGAAATTGTAACTGTTAACCCAATTTTTATATCTGAATCAAGCAAAAAGTAACTTCCTAAAAACAAAATGGACGCTAATATTATTCCATTCAAAAGACTTAAGGAAATTTCTTTTATAAGCCGATTAAACAACGAACCGCTCAGAGTATTATTGGCCAGACCCTGAACAATTATTGCTGAAGATTGCACTCCAACATTTCCTGCCATTGCCGCAATTAATGGTGTAAAAAAGAAAAGTGCTCCGTGTTTTTCCATTGCCCCTTCAAAAAGACCGAGCATTTTTACGCTAATAAATCCTCCTAAAAGCGCCAAAACCAACCAAGGCAATCGGGCTCTGGTCAGTTCAATAATGCTGTCATCGGCTTCAACGTCTTGCGAAATACCTGCTGCCAACTGATAATCTTTGTCGGCTTCGTCTTTTATTACGTCAAGAATATCGTCAATCGTGATTCTGCCCACTAGTCTGCCCAGCTCGTCCACCACCGGAATGGCTTCTAAATCATATTTTTGCATGATTCGGGCAACCTCAACATCTTCTGTGTCAACTTTTACGAAGTTTAATTTCTTTATATAAACCTGACTTATGGGCGTTCGTGCCGATGTTGTGAGCAAATCTTTCAACGAAAGTCGGCCTATTAATTTGTCCTCATCGTCAACTACATATATGGAATGCACACGAGAAATAAATTCGGCTTGAGTGCGCATTTCTTTGATGCAGGTCAAAACATTCCAGTTTTCATTGACCTTCACGAGCTCCTTGTGCATGATTCCGCCAGCTGTGTCTTCGTCAAAACGCAACAATTCAACGATATCTTTGGCGTGTTCAACATCCTGAAGTTCAGAAATTACTTCTTCTTTTTTGCTTTTTGAAAGTTCAGCAATAATATCGGCAGCATCGTTGGTTTCAAGTTCATCAAGCTCTTCGGCAATTTCTTTGGGCGAAAGTCGGCTCAAAATATTTTCTCGAAGATCGTCTTCTAATTCCAGCAAAATTTCGGCTGTTTTCTCGGAATCCAAAACCTTAAAAATATAGGTAGCTTCGTCAAAATCGAGTTCGTCAAGAATTTCTGCAATATCAGCATGGTGCAAATCATTCAATAAAACCTCGAGTTGCTGGTCGTTTTTATTTTGAATGAGTTGTTCTAATTCGAAAATTAGGTCTTTGCTGATTTTAAATTCCATCGGCTTCTATTTTTTGTGTTAATGCTATAAACTGCAAATAATCAAGTTGTTCTGGTCGAAGGTCAAAGATAGTATCTTCTCGCAGATTATCAGATAAATTTAAAGTTTTTAAACTGTTACGTAAAGTTTTTCGGCGTTGCTGAAATGCGGTCTTTACAACCGTAAAAAAAAGTTTTTCATTGCATTCGAGTACAAAATTTTCTTTCCGTCGCAATCTCAAAACACCAGATTTTACTTTTGGTGGCGGAATAAAAACGTCTTCGTTTACCGTAAAAAGATATTCGGCGTCATAGAATGCCTGCACCAGAACCGACAAAATTCCGTAAGCTTTTGTTCCTTTTTTTTCACAAATACGTTCGGCAACTTCTTTTTGAAACATTCCTGCAAACTCTGGAATTTGATGTCGCATTTCGAGTGTTTTAAACACAATTTGTGTCGAAATATTGTAGGGAAAATTCCCAATAATAGCAAATGGTTTTCCTTCAAAAATTTCGTTGATATTGTATTTTAAAAAATCTTTTGATATGATTTTATTTTTTAGCTTTGGAAAATTTTCTTCTAAAAAAACCACCGATTCCGTATCTATTTCAATTACGTAGGTGTTGATTTCTTTTTCTAACAAATATTTCGTCAAAACGCCCATACCGGGTCCAATTTCTAAAATATCATCATACCCTTTTAGACTTAACGTGTCTGCAATGGCTCTTGCAATATTTTCATCTTTCAAAAAATGTTGTCCGAGGTGTTTTTTGGCTTTTACTTTTTCCATGGTTATTATAAGGCACAAAGTAACCTTTATCTGTTATTTATGGATTTTAGTTGTTGAATATCTAACAAATCTTTGTGTCGATTGGCTTTAATTTTACTGGTTATTAAATCTTCTAAACACAAAACATGCCATCTTAAAAACGAATTGTTTTTGACCGTTACAGGTTCACTATCAATAAATGCCTGCTCAAAAGATTTGTTTATAGAAAAATTTGTAATAAGCTCTAAGTCTAAATCTACAGGTGAAAATTTTATTGAAATATTTTGTTGTTGTTGCTTTACACTTTGAGGAAAATCATCTATGTCATATCCCATTTCGTTAAAAACCTTTACTAACTTTTTAAAATTTTCATCAGTTGTTTCTATCCAAAAATCAACATCGGCAGAATGCCTTTGATAGCCATGAAAATTTACTGCACCTCCGCCAATCATTAACATTCTAACATTGTGAATATTGGCGACACGGATAAATTCATCAATTTTATTTTGCCAAATTGGATTCATTTTTAGATGGAATAATAATTAAAAAATTACCAGCATTTTTGTCAACTTTATTTTTTACAGGAAATTCACTTACGCGTTGCATCAAATTTAAAAAGCTATAAAATCTATCCACTTTGGACAATTTAAAAAATGCCTCTTGCTGCAATTGGTTGCTTTCTTCTTTGGTTTGAAATTTTATTTCCATAAAAGTTAAGTTTAATGTTCACTAATCAACTCTAATTCTGTTCTAAAAGCTAACATTTTATCTCCAAAAAGTAGCAATGCTTCTTCTCTAAATTTTGGTGCGTCTTCTTTATAATATTGTTCTAAAGTTGCCCTGCTGTCGGTGGAATATTGCACAGAATAGGTAGTTCCGCCCATTTCCTCTTCTATCAAAACTTTTACTATTCTGGCAGACGAAAACTTTCCTGTTCCCAAAATTTCCGGAATGTGTTTTTTTTGCATCCATTCAAGCCACTCGCTGTGCATACTTTCGTGAATGTTGGTGGTTACATTATAAATTATCATAAAAAATCATTCGTTACATATATAAAGGTATAAAGTTACTATATTTTTTTAGTTTTAAAATTTATGATAAGAAGAAAAACAAAAAACAAGCATCATTTCATTACTTTTGCCAAATCAATTTATCAATTCAAGATGAGAAAAATTCTAATTATTGGTGCAGGTCGTTCGGCATCTTCTTTGATTCAATATCTTTTAGAAAAATCTGAAATCGAAAATTTGCACATAACCATTGCCGATTTATCTTTAGAACTGGCTCAGAACAAAACCAACAATCACAAAAATGCCACGCCAATTGCTTTGAATATTTTTGATGAAACGCAACGCAAATCTGAAATTCAAAAAGCAGATATTATCATTTCGATGTTACCCGCGCATCTTCATATCGAGGTTGCAAAAGATTGTATTGTTTTCAAAAAAAACATGGTTACAGCTTCCTACATTAGCCCCGCCATGCAAGAACTTAATGCAGAAGTAAAAGCAAATAATTTGATTTTTATGAATGAAATTGGGCTCGATCCGGGAATTGATCACATGAGTGCCATGAAAATTATTGATGAAATTAAAGCAAGAGGAGGAAAAATGATACTTTTTGAATCTTTTTGCGGAGGTTTAGTTGCTCCGGAATCTGACAATAATCTTTGGAATTATAAATTTACATGGGCGCCCAGAAACGTCGTTCTGGCGGGTCAGGGCGGCGCTGCAAAGTTTATTCAGGAAGGAACTTACAAATATATTCCGTATCACAAATTGTTCAGACGCACGGAATTTCTTGAAGTTGAAGGATACGGCAGATTTGAAGCCTATGCCAATCGAGATTCCTTAAAATACCGTTCAGTTTATGGATTAGACAACATTTTGACACTTTATCGCGGCACGGTTCGTCGGGTTGGATTTTCAAAAGCCTGGAACATGTTTGTGCAGCTCGGAATGACCGACGATGCCTATCAGATTGACAATTCTGAAACCATAAGTTATCGCGAATTTACCAACCTTTTTTTACCCTATCATCCCACAGATTCTGTTGAAATCAAGTTTAGAATGCAACTCGCAATAGAACAGGACGATATCATGTGGGACAAAATTTTGGAACTCGACCTTTTTAATTCCAATAAAATTGTAGGTTTAAAAAATGCAACTCCAGCTCAAATTCTCGAAAAAATTCTATCAGAAAGTTGGACTTTACAACATAATGATAAAGATATGATTGTGATGTATCATAAATTTGGGTATGAAATTAATGGCGTAAAAAAACAAATTGATGCCAAAATGGTGTGCATTGGCGATGATCAAACTTTTACGGCAATGTCAAAAACTGTTGGATTGCCCGTTGCTATTGCTGCACTTCAAATTTTGAATGGAAAAATAAAAACAGCCGGAGTTCAATTGCCAATTTTAAAAGAGGTTTATTTGCCAATTTTAGCCGAACTGAAACATTACGGAATTGACTTTATCGAAATTGACATGCCATATGTTGGATATAATCCCGATAAAATCAATAGCTGAATTTATTCAAAAATTTCTTTTAAAACTTCTAATGATTTTGGACGTTTAAACCCGTCAAGATGTGTGGCATAATAATCAATTAAAATCTTCAAAAGCAACTGACGTTCAATGATATGAAACGTTTTCTGACCATTTTCTAATTTTAAAGAAAGTAGTTTTTTAAACAATTGCGTTTCATGTTCTGAAAGCGAACCTGAAGCTTGAAAAGGAGAAAATTTGCCTTCAGCCAATTCAAAATACTTAAAATCAATATTTGAAATATCTGGATAAAAACCAAGATATTTGGTTGTTTCCATCATTAAAATTAAATGAAAATTTGCAATTTCAGAATGATTGTCAAGCCAGTTTAATGCAGTTTCTAAAAAAATAAAAAGATTTTCATTTTGTTCTTCTTCCTGAATGGAATGCAGCAAAATTTCTGACAAAAAAACAACAATCATGCTTTTGGCAACATTATTATGGATAGATTGAAAAGGTGTTGCGATTTTTATTTCCTTAAAATTTTCAAGCGTTCCTTTGTTTTTATGATCGGCTTCGATTTCGAGAATATTTAACAATTGAAAATAGGCTTTTTTTTGAGCAGTTTTACTTTTAGAAAAAGCGTCTCTAACAAAATAGGATTTCAAACCATCAGAAAGTGTAAAGCATTTTATGATTAAACTTTTTTCCTGATATTTGTGTGTCGAAATTACAATTGCTCGGGTTTTGACCAGCATAATTTTTAAAATAATTGTGTGAATTCAATTTATTAAAACCTGAAACCGAAGAAACAATACTATCTGATTATCATCACCTTTTTCACTTTAGTTTCGACGCCATCTTGAGCCGAAATAAAAATCATATAAACTCCTGATGCTACTTTAAATTTTCCGAAAGCCGTCGTGTCCCATTCAATTGAGCCACCTTCTGAAATCACTTCATAAACCAGATTACCTTCAATATCTGTGATTTTAATATTGGCTTTATTCAAAAGTCCAGTAATTTTTACAGTTCCATCAAAACCCGGACGAACTGGATTTGGAAAAACAACAACGTTTTCCAGATTATCACTCGCTTTTATTGCAGTTCCTTTAAAGGAAACCATTCCGGTAATTGTTGCAAAAAAAACCTCGCCGGTCAGCGGATTTATATCAACATCATTTACATTATTGTTGGGAAGCGGCGAATTGGAACTCGTGAAATGATAAAATGTTTGCTGACCGTTTGGCGAAAACATAAAAACACCCGAGGAAACTGTCGAAACCCATTTGTTGTTGGCTCCATCTACCACAATGTCGGTAATAAACTGTCCATTTAGCAATTCTTGAGCCAGTCCGTCTTCTAAAATAATGATTGAATTTGCAGTCAAAGGTTTGTCTTCAAAAAAACTATCAACACTTTGAATTACTCTTAAACCTTTTCTGGTTCCTATCCAGATTTGATTTCGATTGTCAATTGCCGCCACCTGAACTGAACTTGATGGCAGAGAGCCGATTTCGCCATCGTCATATATTTTTTTCAACAAATTGTTGCGGCTTTCATTAAATCCTACAAGTCCATTTTCAAGATTACACATCCATTTTGTACCATTTTTGTCAATTGCCATGCGTCCAAATGGACTATATCCTTCTAAAACACTTGAAATATCAAATGATTGCCATGTGCCGTTGCGGTTAAGTTTTTTTAATGGTTTTTCAATAAGTCCATTGGTCATCCACAGATTGCCGTCTTTGTCAAAAACGCTTTGTTCAATACGTATGCTAACGTAATTAGGATCTGAAAAAACTAATTTTTCTAATCCACTATTAGTTTGGTTGTGTAGTTTTATGAGTTCGTCATTTTCAAATTCAAGTAGTCCCGAAGAGTAGGAACTTATGAAAATTTTCTTGTCATTAGTCGGATTTACTGCTACTCTGACTAAATCTACTGCTCCGTTAACTTTAGAAAACGGAAAATTTGTCCAGCCTGCGTTGATGTTAAATTTGCTGAAACCTCTGGATTTAATTAATGGCTCGTAAAATTGACTGTAGTCGCCATATACTGCCCATAAATTGGAGCTAGTTGCATTAATTGAAAAAATATTATTGTTGCTTGGACCATTTGGGCTGATGCTTTCAAAATTTGCCGTATTAATAAATTGTGTCGTAATTACCCCATTTTCCTGGGTTCCTATATAAATTGTAGCATTTATAACAGTTGCACATGAAAAAATTGGCACAATGTTTTGAAATTGTGTATTAAGAATTTGTGTTGTTAAAACCAGAGATTCGTTATAAATTAAAATTTTGTTGCGAGCAGCAATAATTAAGTAATTGTTTGTAGCTCGAATGTCAACAGCTGCCGGCGAAAGAAAATTTCCGAAATTTGCAAAAGTATTTCCGTTCAAAGATCGTAAAACCTGACCATTGGCTGAGGATGCAAAAACAGCATTTTGAAAAGAAGTGATTCCTGAAAAGCTGCCGTTTTCGACGGTATTCCACTGATTGGCATCAATTAAATTAGGATTATTTATAGCAGCTTTTTTTATGCCCTGACTTATTGTTGCTGCGTAAATAAAACCATTTAGAACCGTGGTCTGAGTAACAATTATATCCGAAATGCGATTTCCAATAAAATAGGTGTCGCCAAAACTAAGCGTTGCTAATTTAAATTGCACGATTCCAAAATCGCATGAAATATAAATTATTCCTTCAAATTCATGAAAATGATTGATTTTTTTAATATTTGGGGGCAGTTGCTTTTTAATAATATCAACCAAATTAAGTATAGTTCCGTCAGTTTCATTAATTACAATCAGCAACCCATTTTCATATCCGATAAGGGTTTTTTTAAAATTAGAGCTGTAATAAATAGTAGAAATAGTTTGACTTGACAGTCCATCAATAGTATTGATTGTTTTAATTTCGTTTAGCGTAAAATTTTTAGAAAAAAGCGCATTTTCTGAAGCTGCAATAAATTGATTTTCAGATTGTGTTACATCTTTTATGTCAGAATATGAAAAATAGCCTTTCCAGAGCTGATTGTTTTGAGCAAAACCAGCTTGAAATGAAACCAATAAAAGCAAAAAATAATATTTCATAATTGAATTGTAGGTTGGCAAATATACTACAAAACGAAAAATAATTAATTTTAATGTGCTAGTAGTCGATTAAACTTTTTTTGTTTCAATGCAAAATAATGCAATCATTCCAATTTTTACCTTTTTAGAATTCCGTATCAATGCGTTGCCGCTAGAAACTTACAAGTCCAAAAGCTAAAGCGATTTTATAAAAAAAATGTCTTCCGGATTTGGAAGACATTTTTGAATAACAACTATAAAAGTGCCTGAAAGCAGACAACAGAAATTTAATTTTTTTTTTAAACTACACCTTGAGCAAGCATTGCATCGGCAACTTTTACAAAACCTGCAATATTAGCACCTTTTACATAGTCAACATAGCCATTTTTGTCGGTTCCATATTTTACGCAAGAAGCGTGGATTGCCAACATAATATTTTTTAATCTTTCATCAACTTCTTCTGAAGTCCAGCTTAAACGCAAAGAGTTTTGCGACATTTCAAGTCCGGATGTTGCTACACCTCCAGCATTTGAGGCTTTTCCGGGAGCAAATAAAATTTTTGCCTTTTGAAATACAAGGACAGCTTCCGGAGTTGTTGGCATATTGGCACCTTCAGCAACACAAATGCAACCATTTGCAACCAGGGTTTTGGCCTCGTCCTCATTTAATTCGTTTTGCGTTGCACAAGGCAAAGCTACGTCACATTTTACATCCCACGGGCGTTTGCCTGCAAAGTATTTGGCTTTAGGATATTTTGAAATATAATCTGAAATTCTGCCACGCAATTCATTTTTGATTTCCATAACGTAAGCTAGTTTATGACTGTCAATTCCGTCGGCATCATAAATGTATCCGGCAGAATCAGACATTGTTACCACTTTTCCACCCAATTGCGTTGCTTTTTCGGCAGCATACTGGGCTACGTTTCCAGAACCTGAAACTACAACGATTTTGCCCGAAAAGCTATCGCCTTTGGTTTGTAACATGCTTTGAGCAAAATAAACATCGCCATAACCGGTAGCTTCTGGACGAATTAAAGAACCTCCAAAAGAAATTCCTTTTCCAGTTAAAACTCCAGTAAATTCATTTCGCAATCTTTTATATTGACCAAACATAAAACCAACTTCTCTGCCTCCAACACCAATATCTCCTGCCGGAACGTCGGTATTTCCGCCAATATGTTTAGACAATTCGGTCATAAATGCCTGACAAAAACGCATTACTTCGTTTTCAGATTTACCTTTTGGATCAAAATCTGCTCCTCCTTTTCCACCGCCCATTGGCAAAGTAGTCAGACTGTTTTTGAAAGTTTGCTCAAAAGCCAGGAATTTAAGAATACTCAAGTTTACTGAAGGATGAAAACGAATACCACCTTTATAGGGTCCAATGGCAGAATTCATCTGGATTCTGTAGCCACGATTAACTTGGGTAGTTCCTGCATCGTCGGTCCAGACAACTCTAAACATAATAATACGTTCAGATTCAACCATTCTTTCCAAAAGCATTTTGTTCTGGTATTTTTTATTTTCTTCAATAAATGGAATTACCGTTTCGGCAACTTCATGAACAGCCTGCATAAATTCTGGCTCGTTCGGATTTCTTTTAGCAACTGCTTCAACAAAAGATTGAATACTTAATGACATAATTTTAAAGTTATTAACGTTTAACGAAAACGTTTTCGTTGATTACGCAAATATACATTTTTTAGAAATATAAGATGTCTTTTTTTTATTTTTTTGACAATTAATAAGTTTAATATACTTTTTAGTATGATTTTCGAAATTTTTATCGACTTTTTAATAGAAAGCTTATTACATCTATAATAAATAATTTATTTCTTTTTTGTTTTTGGCACTCAAATTTGTTTTTATATATTTGCAGAGGTTGTTAGTCAATGAAACATAAATTATGATGAGGAAATATTTTTATTTAGTAGTCATCTGTTTTTCATTTATATCAGCAAAATCTCAATATTATCATGATATTGGATTTATTGTAGGCAATACTTTTTTTGCTTCTGACTACGGTGAAGCAGGTAATTTTAAAAATTTTTATGCCAATAATGGCATTTCGGTTGGAGCCGTTTACTATATTTCATTAGAAAACGACCTGCAAAGAAGTTGGAAAGATTATTTTAAAGTAAGAGCTGAATTAATGTTTATGCACAGTAATTTGCAACATCATGGAACTTGGGTCGATCCATCAAGAACAGGACTTTTTGCTAATCAACTGCGGGCCATGAGGGGTTCAACAAATGTTGGCAATGTTGGTGTTCAATTGGAATTTTATCCCCTAAAAACAGATGATAATCATCGTGGTTTCAAATGTACGCCTTACGGAAGCATTGGTTTTCAGTTAAATGGTTTTGCATCAAAATCGTCGTCAACATTAGGTCCGTTGGGAAATCTAATCACAACTCCAGTAAAATATCTTAACGCTACCAGAAGTGAAAGCGCTTTTACAACTTCATTTTCAATAGGTGCCGGTACAAGGTACAGACTTGGCAATTATCATTCCCTTGTTTTTGATGCCCGCCTTTTGCGCTTTAATTCAGATTGGGTTGATGGTATGAATCCCGACAGAACTATTTATACTGAAAATAAAGCAAATGACTACAGTTTAACGCTTTCGTTTGGTTACATTTATTTATTAATGTAAAATTTTAAATTTTTAACAACTTGCGGCACTACTTTTATATCAAATTTTAATTGAAAATTTCTGTTCTGTCCGATTGATTTTTCGACACTCTGCTCAATTTTATAATATCCGGTTTGTCCTTTGCAATAGCAAAATCTCCCAAAAAGGCTTTTTTCGTTTATAAATTCTTTTGTTTGATTGTCGTATTCTAAAATAATTTCTTCACGATAACTTCCGTCCTGAACGCCTTCTGGGATATTTCTATCATATTTGTAAACAACAACACTTTTTGAATTATCAGACTTTAATTTATAAAATATACTTCCAAACTCATCTTTATTGATTTCTAATGATTGGTTTTGCAGGACTTTAATTTCGCATTTTCCATCGCTCGGACAATCGCTTTCAAGTTGAATGGTTTGATTATTTAAAGTCGAAATTTCTTTTTTTGAAGCACATGATGATATAATCAAAATGCAAATTAACTGTATTGTTTTCATTTTATTTTCCGTTAAATGTTGTCATTGTGGTTTCTAATCCTGCTGTTCCAAATGATTTTACAGCTTCTGATACTATTTCTAATCTCTCTTTTAATAAATTTGTTTCAAAATCGTCCCAGTTTCCTAATACGTAATCTACTTGTCGCCCCTTTTTAAATGCATCGCTAATTCCAAATCGAAATCTGGCATATTCCTGCGAATTCAATTCAAAATTTATGTTTTTTAAACCGTTGTGTCCGCCATCACTACCTTTTGGCTTGATTCTAATTGTGCCAAAAGCCAAATTCAAATCGTCGGTAATTATCAAAATGTTTTCTACATTAATTTTTTCTTTTTCCAACCAATATTTTACAGACTTTCCGCTCAGGTTCATAAAGGTATTTGGTTTCAGTAACAAAAAATGTTTCCCTTTAAATTTAAAATCTGCTAAAGCACCCAATTTGACAGTTTTAAACGTTAAATTTTCAGATTTTGCTAAAAAATCAACTATTTTGAATCCAATATTATGTCTGGTATTTGCATATTCGGCTCCAATATTTCCTAATCCTACGATTAAAAATTTATTCATCAATTTGATTTAAGATTCAATTTTATCAACAAACAAATATAAGTTTTTTGATACTATTTATAAAAGAATTGTTATAAAAAAATAAGAAAGATTTATTTTTGGTATCTTTATTTTTTAAATTTTGATTAATCAATGGCACAACACAATGAATTAGGTAAAAAAGGCGAAAATCAAGCCGTGATTTATCTTCAAAAAAAAGGATATGATATTGTTAAAACCAACTTCGTTTTCCAAAAAGCCGAGATTGATATTATCGCACGAATTGAAAATGTTCTTGCAATTGTAGAAGTTAAAACACGTTCAAGCATTGATTTTGGTTTACCTCAGGATTTTGTGAAACCTAAAAAAATTCAGCTTTTAGTGAAAGCTGTTAACGAATACATGATTGTTAACGATTTAGATCTAGAAGTTCGATTTGACATAATTGCGATTCACAAAAACGGCAGTAATTTTGAAATTGAACACATTGAAGATGCTTTTTATCATTTTTAACTTTCAGAATCACCTTTTTTCGATCAGTTCATGGTCATATTTCATTTTTCTTAAAATTCGCAATGCTTCTTTAAATGCGATATAAATTGTAGGGAATGGTTTCAGAAAAACCTTCGCATCAATCAATTTTTGTTTAGCATCTTCAAATCCATTTAAATAACAAATCATTAAATTGGAAGGTAAATTTTCTAAATCTTTAAACTCTGAAGCAGTAAAAGAAAGTTTTTTTTGAAGTTTGAAAAGCAAAGTTAAATTGGAATTATAAATATGGAACAGCATTTTTTTATTAAAAATTGGCGGCTGAAAAAGCATTTTCCTGTTAATTTTATAATAACCATTTTCAAAAAATATAATTGTTACTTCCTCCAAAGCATAATAACTAGTTTTATCGTTCAATCCAAGCGGAACATATTCTGTGATGCTGAAACTGTTATCGTCGAAAGCAATGGTAACATCATCCTGCGCAGAATAAAACAGTTTGATTTGTTCGTTAATGAGTTCGATGTCAACTCTTGAAAAATAGGTTTTGTTTCTTACTTTTTTTGGAATTCCGGCCCAACAGATTACAAAAAGTTCTTTAAAAACTTTATGTTTCGAAATCATGTCTTTATGACGACAATTCATAAAGTCAATTACGCCATCAAGCGTATATTCGATGCTGTTTCTGGAATTATTTTCGATTTCCAGAACCGTTTTCGCATTTTGAAAATTTTTAAGAACTTCATTTACCGGAACAGAATTGCTGCCCTGACGATTAAAAACGCAATGTAGCGGAATGGTATAAATGCTTTTTTTGAAAAAAGAAGTTAGTTTATTGGGTTGAATTGTAACCAAACCCACGACTTTGTCTTTTGGTAAATTTGGAAAAGGGACATTTTCATATTTAATTTTTGGCGGATGTTCCAAAAAAGCATTTACCAGATTTTGAATACGACTGTCATCAAAAAAGTCATCGCCTATAATTTCATTATTCTGATCTTCAACACCAACAACAATATAGGAGTTATTGGTCGGATTTGCATTAGACAAAGCACAAATGTGCTTTAAAAACTTTGCTTTTCCTTCACGAGAATGCAGATTCAACTGCCTTTTTTTGTCATAAAAGCTTGACTCATCGTTATGTGCCAGGAGATTTTTTATTAAAAGCCGTTTGTTGATCACTGTTTTAATATCTAAAAATAAAGTTCTAAATTAAAGAATTAAAAAATAGAAAGTGTATTTTTGTTAATAACATTATTTTAATTATGAAAAATATTTTATCAATATTTGTAGGGCTGTTTTTTTTTACACAATATACTGAAGCACAAGTATATACTTTTAAATCTACAGCTTTTAGCGTTCAGGAAAAGAATGATGGAAAATGGGGGAAATGGTCTGATTTTAAAAAATCTACCGTGCTCATCTCGATTGATGGCAAAAAGGACAGAGTTGTAGTTGGATCCAAAGAAGTTCAATTATACAAAATAGAAAGTTATGGTGAAAAAAAAATAACAACGTTAGACGAAACTGTTGCTCTAAATTGTGTTGACAATGCGGATAATCCATGTACGATTTTAATAATTACTCGAAAAAATCAAAACAATAGAAAACAATTTTATGTAAATTACAACGATGTTCGAATAGTTTATAATGTCTATAGTTCGAACTGATTTATAATGGAAATGTTATTCCAAGCTCTATATTTTTTGTATTAAATCCTGCATTAGAACCCTGAAGTCCAGCATTTGAAAGATGTCTTAAACTTGGACGAAGGTCGACAGAAAACGCTTTGGTTTGCAACGTTAATCCTAGTGCTAAAACATCCGAAAATGCAAATCCTTTTGCTAATCTTTCTGTTTCAGTATCTATAATTAATGGTCCGATGCTCGCCAAAACATAAATACTAAAAGTATTTGTTAATGGTTTTCTAACTACAAAACCAATGTTTAAAATATATTCTCTAATGTTTTTGAGTTTCGTATAATCGTCTCTTTTTTGTTGAAAATTAAATTCGTTTGATTTAACAAAATATTCATTGATTAACTGATGTGTTGCAAAATTAACTTCAGGCTGCAGCAAAATTTCATATTCAAACCAATTTGTTTTTTTTAATTTATAATACAACTGCAGTTTATAATACTGGTTGGTGTAAGTGAAATCTGAATTTTTAATTTCAGTTCCAAATCCTAGATTAAATCCTACTCTAAAATTTTTATTTTTCTCCTGAGAATAGCATAAAGTGCACAATTGCAATACTATAACAATTAAAAAAAGTGTTTTTTTCATAAAAAATTCGTACTTTAAAAATTTAAAAGTACAGGAATTTAATTTGATTTTAAACAAAATTGTTATTTTTTTATTTCAAATCAAAAAAAACATTTTTAAGTTTGTAAATTTGGAATCAGAAATTTGTAACAAAATGGAATTTACCTATCCAAAAGAAGATAAGCTTAAAAGTAAAAAAACCATTGACCTGCTTTTTTCAGAGGGAAAATCAGTTTCAAAATTCCCATTGCGACTGGTTTATGTGGAGAGTGATTATGGAATTGATATTGCTTCAGGCAGCAAACTAAAAATTGGCGTTTCGGTTTCAAAAAGAAATTTCAAAAAAGCAGTGGACAGAAATTATTTCAAACGTGTTTTGAGAGAAACTTATCGATTAAATAAGCATTTGTTGACAGAAAATCTTAAAAAACCTTATGCAATAATGGTTTTTTATCAAACAAAAGATCGACTGACTTATCAGGAAATCAATTTGAAAACCATTCAGTTATTTCAGAAGTTTATGCTGGCTGTGCAATAACATTTAAATGCATAATTTTAAATAACAAATCAAATAATTTATAATTTAAATTTAAAATAGATGAACCAATTTTTTAAGAAGAAATTTATTATTCCCGTCGCAGCAATAGGTTTTTTGTTTGCAGGAACAAGCTTTAAAGACGATTTTTTTGAAATTGCCAAACAAATTGAAATTTTTACTGAATTGTTTAAAGTTGTTAACATGAACTATGTTGATCAAACAAATCCCGGAGAGTTGATGAGTACCGGTATTAAAAGTATGCTGGCTGATTTAGATCCTTACACCAATTATTTTACTGAGCAGGAAGTTATAAAATCCAAAATTAATATCACTGGAGAATATACTGGAATTGGTGCAATAATTTCCAGAAAAGAGGGCAAAGTTTTTGTAAAAGAACCTTACAAAAATTATCCCGCAGACAAAGCCGGATTGAAAGCTGGAGACGAAATAGTTCAAATTGGCTCCACTTTGATGAAAGATTATGGTGAAGATGCTTCACAATTATTAAGAGGTTCAAAAAACACTAAAATTGCTATACAATATATTCGTCAAGGGGTTTTAAAGCAAACTGAAATCATTTTAGAAGAAGTAGAAATTAAAGCAGTTCCCTTTTTTGGAAAAATAAATGAAAAAACAGGGTATATTGTTTTAAACCAGTTTAATGCAAAAGCTTCGAAAGAAACGAAAGAAGCATTAGAACAATTAAAAAGAGAAGGCGTTGACAAAATTGTTTTAGATCTGCGTGGCAATCCCGGGGGCTTACTGAATGAAGCAGTAAATATTTGTAACCTTTTTGTTGCCAAAAATGAAATCATTGTTACAACAAAATCAAAAATAGAAAAACACAATAATACTTATAAAACACAAAGAGAACCAATTGATTTAGAAATACCTCTTGTTGTGATTGTGGACGGAAAAAGTGCATCTGCATCAGAAATCGTTGCCGGAGCCCTTCAAGATTTAGACCGGGCGGTTATAGTTGGAAGCCGAAGTTTTGGTAAAGGACTTGTGCAACGCTATATTGATCTGACATACGGAACTCAGGTTAAAGTAACCATTTCAAAATATTTTACACCATCTGGTCGCTGTATTCAAGCTTTGGATTATGCTAAAAAGGATAAAAATAAAAAAGCCATCAGAACCACTGCAGCTAATTATAACACTTTTAAAACAAGAAAAGGACGAATAGTTTTTGATGGCGGAGGTGTTTTGCCTGACGTTGAAATTGAAGAAACCAAATCAAGCAGTATTGCTGATGCTCTGCAAAAAAATGACGGGATTTTTGATTTTGTTACCGACTATTATTATAAAAACCCGAATTTAGGAAATACAATTCCAGTAATTTCTGACACCGATTACAGCAGTTTTAAGAATTTTTTAAAGGCCAAGAAGTATGATTTTGAAACAGAAACAGAACTGGCGTTGCAAAAAACATTGGAAGCAGCCAAAAATGATAAAATAGATCAAAATATTACTGCGGAGTATCAAACATTGCTGAGTGCAATTCAGAAAAGTGAGGACAATCAGTTGAACAAATCACAGAAAGAGATTAAAAAATTAATTTTACAAGAAATCATAAAACGATACCAATATAAAGAAGGGCTTTACAATTATTACATAAATAACAATAATGAAGTAAAAAAATCAGTTTCAATTCTTGAAAACAAAACAGAATACAACCAAATTTTGAAGAAATAATGAAGCAATTTTTACAAATAATAATTTTATTATTTATAGCAACAGCATCTGGACAAGAAGCGGTGGTGCATTCTGTTTATTTTAGTTTTGACAAATTCAGCTTAGATGAAAAACAACAAAATGACATCTTAAATTTTATTCAAAAAACGGACACAACACGAATTGCATCGGTGCAAATTTTCGGTTATACGGACGACATTGGCAAAGATGCATATAATTTTAAATTATCAACCAACAGAGCCAACACGATAATGTTCAAACTTATTGAAAAAGGTGTAAAAAATAAAATTATCGTAACAATAGAAGGAAAAGGTCGCATTTTAATTGAAGACGACGTAGTTGACAATTTGCCAGAATTGCGGTCGAAAAACCGCCGTGTTGACATCGTCTTAAATCTGAAGATTTTACCAAAAATAGAAATTCCTGGAATGTTTACTTCTGTTCAAAAAAACCATGTTGTGGGCGATCATATTTATTTAGAAAACATTTTATTTGAACGCGGCAGTAGTAAATTAGATTATAAATCAAAATCATATTTAGATAAAATAATTAAAATTCTACTTAAAAATAAAATACTGGAATTTGAAATTCAGGGTCATATTTGTTGTACACCAAGTTTTCATAAAGAAGCAATTGATCTTGATTCTCGTAAAAGACTTTTATCGCACAATCGAGCTGAAAATGTATATAAATATTTAATTTTAAAGCGAATTCCCAAAAACAGAATGACTTTTAAAGGCTACGGAAACACAGTCCCATTGGGAAAAGGATCCGAATATGATCGGCGAGTTGAATTTGTGATTACAAAAGTTTGAATGTAATTGTACAAAGAAATTGCTGCTTATAAATTTGCGTTGGATCAGTCT
>ENA-OFCF01000503-OFCF01000503.1-metagenomes-genome-assembly--contig:-NODE-503-length-17061-cov-2.815006_pt1 | contig 17061 bp, 17 predicted proteins | sample MGYA00153387_OFCF01 | MGnify analysis MGYA00153387
CGTTTTTCTGAAATTTCGAATATAACTTGTTTTATAGTGGCATCTGAGGTTACAAAAGGTTTTAACGAATTTTCTGTCATTGATGCAACCCGAAGCAACAATTTTTTTCCTAAAATACCGCCTGGATGGTATTTTGCAAAGTTTGTACTTTTAAAATCTCTGATTTCCATTAAACAAACGGTCAGCGCATCTCCCATAACCAATTGTGCAGTTGTACTATTTGTAGGAGCCAAATTAAGCGGACAAGATTCAGCATCAACAGTAGTGTTGAGCACGAAATCGGCTTCAGTAGCCAAAAAAGAAGTGATATTTCCGGTAATTGCAATTAATTTATTGCCAAAATGCTTAATTATTGGAACCAGAACTTTTATTTCAGGACTGTTACCGCTTTTTGAGATGCAAATCACGACATCGTCTTTTTGAATCATTCCTAAATCTCCATGAATTGCCTCCGAAGCATGTAAAAAAAGCGCTGGCGTGCCTGTCGAATTCATTGAGGCGACTATTTTTTGAGCAATTATTGCACTTTTTCCTATGCCGGAAACAACCAATCTGCCTTTTGAATTAAAAATAATTTCGACTGCTTTAGTGAAGCTATCATCAACAAAATCAGCTAGTTTAGCTATTGACTGCGATTCTGATTGTATCGTTTTTTTGGCAGATGCCAATATTTTTTCTATATTTATCAAAACAGAAATGTTAAAATTTGTTTGTTTCAAAGAAAGTAGTATCTTTAACTTGTGCAAATTTATACAAAATACCATTAATAAAGAATGAATTCAAACGAAATCGACATCCACAAGGAGTTAAAAAAGTTTTTTGGCTTTAACAAGTTCAAAGGTCTTCAAGAGCAAGTTATAAAAAGCATCATTGTTGGAAACAATACATTTGTAATTATGCCCACAGGTGGCGGAAAATCTTTATGCTACCAACTACCAGCACTAATTCATGAAGGAACTGCGATTGTGGTTTCGCCATTAATTGCATTGATGAAAAACCAAGTTGACGCTATTAGAAGTCTTTCTTCTGAAAATGGAATTGCCCATGTTCTGAACTCGTCTCTTACAAGAACTGAAATTAATCAGGTTAAAGCTGATATTTTGTCAGGAATTACTAAATTGTTATATGTTGCACCAGAATCTCTGAATAAAGAAGAATACAGCAGTTTTTTACGAAATGTTCCAATTTCGTTTGTAGCTATAGATGAAGCCCACTGTATTTCAGAATGGGGACACGATTTTCGTCCGGAATATAGAAATTTAAAAAACATAATCAAACAATTGGGCGACGTTCCAGTTATCGGATTAACGGCAACAGCAACTCCGAAGGTTCAGGAGGATATTCTCAAAAATTTGGATATGCCCGACGCCAATACATTTAAAGCCTCTTTTAACAGGCCGAACTTGTATTATGAAGTTCGCACTAAAACTAAAAACGTGGAGTCGGATATTATTCGATTTATTAAACAGCACAAAGGAAAATCTGGAATTATTTATTGTTTGAGTCGCAAAAAAGTTGAAGCAATTGCACAAGTTCTTCAAGTTAACGGAATTACTGCAGTGCCTTATCACGCTGGTCTTGACGCCAAAACAAGAGCCAAGCATCAGGACATGTTTTTAATGGAAGATGTCGAAGTTGTGGTTGCAACAATCGCTTTTGGTATGGGAATTGACAAACCGGATGTTAGATTTGTAATTCATCACGATATCCCAAAATCGCTTGAAAGTTATTATCAGGAAACCGGTCGTGGCGGAAGAGATGGTGGCGAAGGGCATTGCCTGGCTTATTATTCCTACAAAGATATCGAAAAATTAGAAAAATTTATGTCTGGAAAACCAGTTGCAGAACAGGAAATTGGTTTTGCTCTGTTGCAGGAAGTGGTTGCATATGCCGAAACTTCTATTTCCAGACGCAAGTTTTTATTGCACTACTTTGGTGAAGAATTTGATTCAGAAACTGGAGAAGGTCACGATATGGACGATAATGTTCGTAATCCAAAAGTTAAAGTTCAGGCCCAAAAACAAGTAGTAAAACTACTGGAAGTGGTAAGAGACACAAAACATTTATACAAATCAAAAGAGTTGGTTTATACCTTAACCGGAAAGGTGAATGCCATAATAAAAGCCCATAGAACCGACACTCAGAAATATTTTGGATCGGGATCTGATTTTGAAGAAAAATACTGGATGGCATTGTTGCGTCAAGTTTTGGTGGACGGCTTTTTGTCAAAAGATATTGAAACCTATGGAATTGTAAAAATCACCGACAAAGGATTAAATTTTATTAAAAATCCTCATTCTTTTATGATGTCGGAAGACCATGAATATAATGAAGTTGAGGATGATGCAATAGTAACAGCCGCAAAAGCTACGGGCACTGCCGATGAATTATTAATGGGAATGTTGCGTGATTTAAGAAAAAAAGTAGCCAAAAAGTTCGGAGTTCCCCCATTTGTGGTTTTTCAAGATCCTTCGTTAGAAGATATGGCCTTAAAATATCCGATTTCAGTCGAAGAAATGAGCAATATTCATGGGGTAGGTGAGGGAAAAGCCAAAAAATATGCCAAAGAATTTACAGATTTAATCACACGATATGTCGACGAAAACGACATTACTCGCCCAGACGATTTGGTCGTAAAATCTACCGGGGCCAACTCAATTAATAAATTGTATATCATTCAGAATATTGACAGAAAACTCGCACTTTCAGATATTGCAAAAGCCAAAGGTTTAAAAATGGACGATTTGATTAAAGAAATGGAACAAATCGTTTATGCCGGAACAAAACTGAATATTAAATATTGGATTGATGAAATGCTTGACGACGAGCAACAAGAACAAATCCATGACTATTTTATGGAATCTGAATCTGACAATATAGAATTGGCACTCAAAGAATTTGATGGTGATTTTGATATAGATGAACTTCGATTTATGAGAATAAAGTTTATCAGCGAAGTTGCCAACTAAAAAAATAGTCCTCAATTAAATTATATTGAAATCAAAATGATATTTCGTAAATTGATTTCGCTGTCAAGTTATTATTTTTGAAAAATCATTAATATTATGAAAAGAAAAATTAAATTATTTTTTTTAATTTTAATAATTTGCGGTTGCAAAAGTCCAAAAAATCCAAGAATAGCTTACTTTGAATCTAAACTAGAAGTCGCTGCGAAAGAAAGATTTTCCATCCAAAAGGTTGCAGATTCAACTTTTGTAAACATCAAAGATTATGATCAAAATTTTGTTTTTGACATGAAATATGCAACAACTAAAAACTTTTTGAACGCAAAAGTTTACGATTGTTCCGAATGTTTTTTGAGACTAAAAACCGTAAAAGATTTAATCAACGCCAACAATTCCTTTTTAAAATTAGGTTTCAAAATAAAAATATTTGATTGTTACCGTCCTTTAGATGTTCAAAAAAAAATGTGGAAAATTGTGTCAAATCCAAAATATGTGGCTGATCCAAAAAAAGGTTCAATTCATAATCGTGGCGGCGCCGTTGATATTACTCTGGTCGATTTGAATGATAATGAACTGGATATGGGCACAGAATTTGATTTTTTCGGAAAAGAAGCTGCGCACAATTTTATGGATTTGCCCGAACAAGTTATTAGAAACAGACGATTATTAAAAACAATTATGGTTGACAATAATTTTAAGATTTTTGATTCAGAATGGTGGCATTACAACCTAAATGATGCTTCTGAATTTAAAATTTCAAATTTTAAATGGAAGTGTAAATAATCATTCCAAACAGTTCAGAAAATCAATAAAATAGTTTTCAGGAAAATAATTTTCGTTTGTCAATTCTGATTTTAGTTCTTTTACCATTACATAATCTAAAGTGTCAATTCCGTATTTGATTCTCATAATCGAAATTGGGAAACTTTTTAAATCCTCAAAACTGCCTTTCAAAAACATAAATGTTCCAGAATTTACTCTTGAATATTTATTTTCTGATTCAAGTCTGATCATAGTTCCGCAATTTTCCGCATCTGCATAAACCATGGTAACTATTTTTCCATTTGTGAGTTGAAAATAAATTTTAGACGACGAATCCAGGCAATATACTTTTATTAATTCTTTACTTTTTTGAATAGTTTGCAATTTTAAATAGGGCGTTTCGTTTGATTTTATTAACGATAAAAAAACATAATTTGCTTTGTCTCCAAAAATTCTTTCATGAACAATATAATCTTTTGTTGCCTTATAAACTCCCAAACTATCAGTTATATTAGTGCTGAAAACACAAGGTTTTTGAGCAAACAACACGAAATTCATAATTAAAAATACTGCATAAATTATGTTTTTGGCCATTTTTAGATTTTTTTACAAATTAAAGCAATTTTGTTGTTTAAAGCGTCTGTTGAAAAAAAACAATATTCATCTCCGCCTTCTTTAATATTCCATTTTTTTCTAATCGTCTGAACCGTATCTGGAAAATTTCGTGTGGTTATGTTTATTTTAGTATTTTTTAAATTTCTTGTCATTTCAATTTTATTGTACAAAAATGACTGCTTAATTTCAAACCGTCTTCCTGGAAATTCAATTAAATTATTTGAAGTATAAAGATGGGAATGCTGATGCAATTTTGTGACTTTAAATCTGGTAGCAACCTCGACAAAACCTCCCGATTTCATTATAGCTGCGTTGGGCTCGTAGAGATATTTTTCTAATGTTACGAAGGTGGAACTAATATTTTCAGAGTTGTTGAAGAAGTTAAATTCTTGATTATTATCTTTTAATAAGTTGATGGTTTTGATTTCAATCTGACCATCATAATCTTTTTCAATCTCCCAGAGCAATTCTTTTACTTCATTTTCAAGGGCTACAATGTGTATTTTTTTTACAAATTTAAGTTCCGATAAACCAGCGGAAATATCCAAAATTGGTGCAGTTTTTAAAAGAATATTTTTTGTATAATTCAAGTACAAATCAATATTATTTGGAACATCCGGCAAACAGTCTTTTAACAAAAAAACTTTCCCTTTTGCACCGTTTCTTCTTGAGGGATCAATATAAATCCAATCAAATTTTTGGTTAATTTGTTTTAAAATCAGCAAACTATCTTCTGTGAAACAGGTTATTGAATTGGTTTTTAATTGCAAAAAATTATGTTTGGCGATTGCAGATAACTCAGAATTGCTTTCGCAATGAATAACATTTTCTATTTTTTTTGAAAAATAATAAGCATCAACTCCAAAACCACCTGTTAAATCAATCAAATTTTTACCAGAAATTAAAGTCGACTTATACACAGCTATTTGTTCTGATGAAGTTTGCTCAATTGAAATTTTGGCTGGATAAATTATGTTTGCACAATTAAACCAAGTAGGTAATTTTTTTCTTGATTTAGATTTTGATTCAATCTGATTCAAAATTAATTTGTAATCCACAGTAGGAAATGGATTTTTTTGCAGCGCCAATTCTAAAATGTTGCGATCTAAATTTTTAGTTATAAATCTCTGAATATCAGTTTTTAAAATCAATTCCATTACTTTTAAATATCTTTAGTAATGGCGAGAATCAATTTGTTTTCAGGCAAAAATTCTTTTCCGATTACTTTTAGAATCGTAAAAAGAGGCACGGCTATAATCATTCCGATAATTCCAAATAAAAAACCTGCACTCAAAATAACTAAAAAAATTTCAATTGGATGAGATTTTACACTTTTTGAAAAAATAATGGGCTGGCAAAAATTGTTATCTATAATTTGAACGATCCAAAAACCAATTAAAACGTAGATGGTTGTTGGCAAAATTTCATTTTGAAAATCATTTCCCAAATTGCTTATCATCGTTAAAACAGCCGCACAAACAGAACCAATTAAGGGACCGATATACGGTATTATATTTAAAATTGCACACAAAAAAGCAATTATAAAGGCATTTTTGACCCCAAAAATTAATAGGACAATAAGGTATAAAACGAAAACAATTAAAAGCTGAATCAAAATTCCAAAGAAATATCTGGTTAGTAAAATATTAATTTTTCCGAGGGAATTTAATATTTTTACCTGATGATTGTCTGGCAAAATATTTTTAATTCCAACGATAAACATCACTTTGTCTTTTAAAAAAAAGAAAGTAATAAACAAAACTGAAACCAGGCCCATACCAAAACTACTCAAAGTTTCTAAAATTATATTCAGGAAATCTGTAACGAAATTAAAATTAAATTTTGAGGTTAAATTAGATTGCTTCAAAATTTTCGAACTGTCAATATTATGACTTTCCAAAAAAACGACAGCTTGCTGCAGCAATACATTAAAATTTTGTTCGATTGTTACCGTGTTTAATAATGACAAACTTTGTCCCTGCGACGAAATTAGCGGCACGAACATCAAAATAAACCCTATGATGATCAATAAAAATAAAAAAATTGTAGCAATTGTGGCAAGCAAATTGCTGAACTTAAATCTTTTTTTAAAAAACATTTGAATCGGATGTCCAATTAAAGTTAAAATCAGGGCTACAATTAAGTAGATTAAAACGCACTGAATTTTGTAAATTAAGTACACTAAAATTGCAATTAATATGATCTGACCAACTGATTTTAAAATTCCATTTGCAATAATTTTAGAAGTCATTTGTAAAAAATTAAATTTTAAAATTAAACATATTATTTGAATTATACAAAGCACAAAAAAAAATCCCAACGAATTGAGATTTTTATTCTGAAATTATTTTTGTTTTTTCATTTCTTTTTCAATCATATCATAAAATTCATCAATTTTTGGCAGAACAACTATTCTCGTTCTTCTGTTTTTAGCCCTGTTTTCAGCAGTTAAATTATCACCCAATGGAATAAATTCGCCGCGACCTGCAGCAATTAACTGAGCTGGATTTACGTTTAATTCTCTGGTTAAAACCCTGATGATTGCAGTTGAGCGTTTCACACTCAAATCCCAGTTGTCGATCAGAAAAGCATTTCCTGTAAACGGAACATTGTCAGTATGACCTTCGACCATACATTCAAAAGTGGGCTTATCATTCACCACTTTCGCTACTTTTGATAAAATTTCTTTTGCACGATCGCTCACAACATAGCTGCCACTTTTAAATAGTAATTTGTCGGCAATTGATATAAAAACTACACCTTTTTCAACATTAACTTCGATGTCCGGATCAGAAATTCCGACAGAACTTTTTAAACTTGTAACCAATGCCAGTGTTACGCTGTCTTTTTTCGTTAAAGCATCTTGCATTCTTGAAATTTTCAAATCTTTTTCTTTGATTGATTCAAGGGCTTTTTCTATATTTTGAGCTCCTTTCGTTGATAATACAGTCATATCTTTTGATGTACTAATCAAACTTTGATTGGTTGATTTCAAATTTTCGTTCTGCTCTCTTAATGCTGACAATGAGCCATTTAAACCTGCTTTTTCTTCATTGCATAAATTTAATTTAACAGTTGTAGAATTCAGTAAATCCTGAGTCTCTTTTTGTTTATTTTCTAATGCTACGAATGCCTTTTTAGGAACGCAGGAAGTAATCACTATTGCCATTACAGAAAATGTCGCTATTATTTTTCTCATTTTTTTTCTTTTTTTACAAATTTAATTTAAATTGTATTAACTAATTATCTTCAAAAACATAAATTATTGTTAAATTAAGTTTTCAAATACCTTGCCATTTTTTAAATAGTATTCAAAAATAATATTTTTTGTTTTGAAATATTTTTTTGATTGTTGTGATCTTCGTTTTTTGTAATATTTTATAAATAATGCATAAAATGAAAAATGAGCTTTCAAAATCGCGACAGAATGCAAAAATTTTCCTTCAGAAATAAATTTTACAGCGGCAATTCCATCAAGAATTAATCGGAAAAATATAACAGAAAGTAAGGAAGATTTGGGCACATTTTTAGTCAGCATCAGTAACGAATTTCTAAAATTAAGAAATGTTTTTTTTGGATTTGAAAATGCCAGAGTAGCACCGCCAACATGATAAACAATTGATTGAGAAACATATTTTATGGTATAATTAGCATTTTGAATACGCCAGCAAAGATCAATTTCTTCTTGATGTGCAAAAAACCCTTCGTCAAAACCATGCATTTCGTTAAAAACTTTTTTTCGGATAAAAAAACAAGCACCTGAAGCCCAAAAAATTTCGCAATTATCGTTATATTGTCCATAATCATTTTCAATGGAGTCAAAAATGCGTCCACGACAAAACGGAATTCCGTATTTATCTATAAAACCGCCTGCTGCTCCGGCATATTCAAATTTTAATCTGTTTTTAAAGTCTAAAATTTTTGGCTGAATTACTGCAGTTTGAGGCTCGTTTTCAAATGTTTGTACTATAGGTTGTAACCAGTTTTCAGTAACTTCAATATCAGAATTTACTAAAGCCAAAATGTTTTCATTTACGCATTTTAACGCTTCGTTATACCCTTTTGCGAAACCAAAATTGGTATTGTTTTTAATGATTTTTATTGTTGGAAAATGGTTTTCGACAAACGCAACCGAATCATCAGTCGAGGCATTGTCAGCTAAATAAATGGTTGCATTATCAGAAAATTTTACAATAGACGGCAGAAACTGTTCTAACAATTTTTTTCCATTCCAATTCAAAACTACAACTGCTATTTTCATTTATTTTAAATTTTATATTCTGGTAAGTTTTGTAAAAAATCATATTTTTTGTTTTTAAAATCAATTTTACAAAAGATATGAGATAATCCATTTGTCACCATCAAATAATTGGCTCTCAAATTAAGATTGTAAATGGCAATTTGGTCAAAAGTAGTTTGTGAAATTTTAATATTTGGAGCTTTACATTCAACTAATATTTGAATTGAACCATTTGAATTAAAAACCACTACGTCATAGCGCTTAGTTAAGTTATTAATTTTCAATGTTTTCTCTACGTTTATAAGTAATTTTGGATATTTTTTTTCGACAATTAAAAACCTTACAACATTTTGGCGCACCCATTCTTCTGGTGTTAATAAAACAAATTTTTTTCTAACTTCATCAAAAATAGCTATTTTATTTTCACTATTTTTGAAGCGAAAAGTGTAAAGTGGAAAATTGAGACTTTGCATGTCGCAAAAGTATTAAAATTGTATTTAAATTTTATATTTTAAACTAAAATAGAATTAAAAAGAATGGACGAAGCAGTTAAAATTGTAAACGATATTCAAGCTGGAAAAACCAAGTCAATTTATTTTCTGATGGGTGAAGAAACTTATTATATTGATATAATTTCAGATTTTATCGAAAAAAATGTCTTAGCAGAAGACGAAAAAGGTTTTAATCAGACAGTTTTATATGGTAGAGACGTATCTATTGAAGATATAATCAGCACTGCAAAACGCTATCCGATGATGGCAGAAAAACAAGTAGTTATTGTTAAAGAAGCTCAAGATTTGTTTAAAACCATTGACAAACTTGAAAGTTATGCAGAAAACCCAATGCCTTCTACGATTTTGGTTCTGTGCTACAAATATAAAGTGTTGGACAAGCGAAAAAAATTGGTTAAACTTCTTGCTAAAAATGGTTTAGTTTATGAAAGTAAAAAATTATACGAAAATCAAATCGGAATCTGGATAACCAGAATTTTACAAGGAAAAGGTTATACAATTGAACCAAAAGCCAATGCGATGTTGGTTGAATTCTTGGGTACAGATTTAAGCAAAATTAATAATGAACTTCAAAAACTTCAAATTATTTTAAAAAAAGGAAGTGTCATTTCTGCTCAAGACATAGAGGTAAACATAGGTTTTAGCAAAGATTTTAACGTTTTTGAATTAAGAAAAGCAATCGGACAAAGAAATCAGTTAAAAGCCTATCAAATAGCTAAATATTTTTCTGAAAACCCAAAAGATAACCCAACTGTAGTTACAACAAGTTTGGTTTATAGTTTTTTTATTCAGGTGCTCAAATACCATGGTTTGAAAGATAAAAACCCTAAAAATGTAGCGTCAGTTTTAGGAGTAAGTCCATTTTTTCTTGCAGATTATGATATTGCTTTACGAAATTATCCAATGAAAAAAGTGAGTCAAATTGTTGCTAGTTTGAGAGATATTGATGTAAAAAGCAAAGGTGTTGGTGCAAATAGTTTGTCAAATAATGATTTGTTAAAAGAGATGCTAATCAAAATTTTTATTTAAATTTTGAAAAAATCAACATTAATGTAAAATCGTAAGGTTTTGTGGCTATATTTTTAGATATTTGCATTTAAAGTAAATAAAAATTAATGTCAACAAATAAAAATTCAATATTAGGTTGGGCCACATTATTAATGATAATAATGGGCTTAATTCTTATCGGAATGGGCGCATTTAAATACAAAGACATTGCAGGTTGGGGATTTGTAACTGTTGGAATTGGTTTTTTTGCCATTGCCTGGGTTTTTGATTCGCTGAAAGGGCGATTGTAAAAACGGTTTTTTTTTATTTTCAGATACATTTTTAAATCAAAGTATAATTTGTTGCAAATTAATAAACTAAAAATTTTAAACGATCCCATTTACGGATTTATAACCATTCCTGATACGTTAGTTTATGATTTAGTAGAGCATCCTTATTTTCAGCGTTTGAGACGTATTTCTCAGATGGGCATGTCGTATTTGGTTTATCCAGGTGCCAATCACACCAGGTTTCATCATGCATTAGGCAGTATGCACATCATGCAAAAGGCAGTAGAAGTTATTCGTTTTAAAGGTACAGTTATTTCCAAAGAAGAAGAAAAAGCTTTATATGTGGCAATTTTACTGCATGATATTGGTCACGGTCCTTTTTCACACGCAATGGAACACAGCATTGTAGAAAACCTTAATCATGAAGCAATTTCGTTGCTTATAATGCATAAATTAAATATTGAATTTAAAGGACAATTGGATTTGGCGATTAAAATTTTTAAAGGAGAATACCATCGAAAATTTATGTTGCAACTCGTTTCTAGTCAGTTAGATATGGATAGAATGGATTATCTGAAAAGAGATAGTTTTTATTCTGGTGTGGCTGAAGGAAATATTAATTCAGATCGATTGATTCAAATGATGACTGTTGTGGACGATAATCTGGCTATCGAAGAAAAAGGGATTTATTCTGTAGAAAAATTTCTAATGGCAAGGAGGCTAATGTATTGGCAGGTTTATTTTCACAAAACCAGTTTGGTTGCCGAGTTAATTCTAACAAAAGTTTTAAAAAGAGCTAAAGAATTGACCCAAAAAGGAATAATTTTAGATTGTAGTGCTACTTTAATGCTGTTCTTAAAAAATAAAATTGAATTAGAAAGTTTTGATGATTATTATTTGGATAAATTTGCCCAGCTTGATGATTTTGATATAATCAGTGCTTTAAAAAATTGGCAATTTAACAACGATTTTGTTTTAAAATCTTTGAGCCGAATGATTTTGAATCGGGAACTTTTAAAAATTAAAATTAATGATGAAAAATATACTTCTGAAGAAAGAGACTTATTGATTTCAGACTATTCTAAAATTGAAAACATATCACTTCATGAAGCTTCTTATTTTGTTTATAAAGGAAAAATTGAAAACAAAGCATACAACAAGGAAGCAGAACCAATCAGAATTTTAAAAAAAGACAAAACTATAGAAGATGTTGTTGCAGCCTCCGATCAGCTAAATTTGAAAGCGCTTTCAAGACCCGTTACAAAATATTATATTTGTTTCCCGAAAGTACTTCTATAAATTAACATTAAATTCAATTTTTTTCTACTTTTGTATAAATGAAGTTTACAGCAACTCAAATCGCAGAAATCCTGAAAGGTGAAATTATCGGCAATCCAGACGCCGAAGTTTTTACGCTGTCCAGAATTGAAGAAGGAGCAATCGGTTCGCTCACTTTTTTGAGTAATCCAAAATACAACAATTATATATACACAACAAATGCGAGCATAACCATCGTAAATAACTCTTTTTTTCCTGAAAATGAAGTAAAAACTACAATGATTAAAGTCAGTGACGCATACGGAGCTTTTACAAAAATTTTAGAATTTTATGATCAGTTTAAAAACAATAAAACAGGAATTGAACAACCAAGTTTTATTGCTGAAAATGTAAAATTTGGTGAAAATCTTTATTTAGGTGCTTTTTCATATATTTGTTCACATGTTGTAATAGGTAAAAATGTTAAAATTTATCCCAATTGTTATATCGGTGAAAACGTAATAATTGGTGATAACGTTTCTATTTTTGCGGGAGCTGCCATTCATTCTGATAGCAAAATTGGCAATAATTGTAATATTTATTCTGGAGTTGTGATTGGTGCTGATGGTTTTGGTTTCGCTCCAAATCAGGATGGAACCTATACCAAAATTCCACAAATTGGTAACGTTATTATTGAAGATGACGTCGACATCGGAGCATGCACAACAATAGACAGAGCAACAATGGGTTCGACAATTATAAGAAAAGGAGTAAAACTTGACAATCAAATTCAAATAGCTCACAACGTCGAGATTGGCGAAAATACGGTAATTGCTGCTCAAACTGGAATTGCCGGAACAAGCAAAGTTGGCAAAAATTGTATGATTGGCGGTCAGGTGGGAATAGTAGGTCACATCATTATCGGTGATAATGTTAAAATTCAGGCGCAATCAGGAATTGCCAGAAACATAAAGGATAATGAAACTATTCAGGGAACGCCTGCATTTAATTATAATGATTTCAGTAAATCTTACGTGAATTTTAAAAATTTACCCAAAATAGTTTCAGAATTAGAAGATTTAAAAAAAACTTTGAACAAACAAAAATAAAATACTATCATGGTTAAACAAAAAACCATCAAAAACGAAATTTCACTGTCAGGCGTAGGTTTGCACACGGGAAAAGAAGTCAAGATGACCTTTAAACCCGCTCCGGTCAATAATGGTTTTTCGTTTGTGAGGATTGATTTAGAAGGGCAACCAATCGTGGAAGCTGACGCTAATTATGTTGTAAATACCCAAAGAGGAACAAATCTAGAAAAATTGGGTGTAAAAATTCAAACACCGGAACACGTTTTGGCTGCATTAGTTGGCTGCGATTTAGACAATGTTTTGATAGAATTAGATGCATCCGAACTGCCAATAATGGATGGTTCGTCAAAATATTTTGTAGAAGCTTTAGATAAAGCCGAACAAATTGAACAAGAAGCATTAAGAAAATATTATGTTATTAAAGAAATTATATCATTTGTCGACGAAAGCACTGGAAGTGAAATAATTGTAATGCCTTGTGATGACTATCAGGTTACCGCTATGGTTGACTTTGGAACAAAAGTTTTGGGAACTCAAAATGCTTCCATTAAAAATATTACAGAATTTAGAAAAGAAATTGCCAATTCAAGAACATTCAGTTTCCTTCATGAATTAGAATCTTTGTTAGATGAAGGGCTTATAAAAGGTGGCGATTTAAACAACGCAATTGTTTACGTCGACAAGGAAATTTCAGACAAAACAATGAATAACCTGAAAATTGCCTTTGGAAAAGATAAAATCACCGTTAAGCCAAATGGTATTTTAGACAACCTGACTTTGCATTACCCAAATGAAGCCGCGAGACACAAATTATTAGATGTAATTGGAGATTTGGCCTTAATCGGAACCCGAATTAAAGGAAAAGTTATTGCCAATAAACCAGGTCATTTTGTAAACACCCAATTTGCAAAAAAAATGGCTAAAATCATAAAAATAGAACAGCGAAACTATGTTCCATCTTTTGATTTGCATTTAGAACCTTTAATGGATATTCATAAAATAATGAGTATCTTGCCGCACAGACCACCATTTTTATTTATTGACAGAATAATCGAAATGTCTGAAAATCATGTTATTGGCATGAAAAATGTAACAATGAACGAAAGTTTTTTTGTCGGACATTTTCCGGATGCGCCAGTAATGCCAGGAGTAATTATAGTAGAAGCAATGGCCCAAACCGGGGGTGTTTTGGTTTTGAGTACCGTTCCGGATCCGCAAAACTACTTAACATTTTTTATGAAAATGGATAATGTCAAATTTAAAAATAAGGTTTTGCCGGGCGATACATTAATTTTTAAATGCGAATTAATTACACCAATAAGGAGAGGCATTTGTCATATGCAAGCGCACGCTTATGCCAATGGAAAATTAGTTGCCGAGGCAGAATTAATGGCTCAAATTGCAAAAAAACAATAGTCACTTTAAATTTTAAACTTTAAGTACTGAACTTGAAACGTAAAATTTAATACCAGAAAAAAAAGATATGAATCAACCATTAGCCTACGTTCATCCTGGTGCAAAAATTGCCAAAAACGTTGTAGTAGAACCGTTTACAACTATTCATAACAACGTTATAATTGGAGACGGAACTTGGATTGGTTCCAACGTAACCATTATGGAAGGTGCCAGAATCGGAAAAAATTGCAATATTTTTCCTGGTGCCGTTATTGCAGCTGTACCTCAAGATTTAAAATTTGGCGGTGAAGATTCCTTGGTTGTAATTGGCGATAATGTCACCATTCGCGAATGTGTTACAATCAATCGTGGAACAGCCGCATCAGGACAAACCACACTCGGAAATAATTGCCTGATTATGGCTACTGCACACATTGCACATGATTGCCATATTGGAGAAAATGCAATTATTGTAAATGGAGTCGCACTCGCAGGCCATGTTATTGTTGGAAAATTTGCTGTTATAGGAGGTCTTGCCGCAATTCATCAGTTTATACATATCGGCGACCACGCCATGATTTCTGGCGGATCTTTGGTCAGAAAAGATGTACCACCATTTACAAAAGCCGCAAAAGAACCACTTTCTTACGTCGGAATAAATTCTGTTGGATTAAGAAGAAGAGGTTTTTCATCTGATAAAATTAGAGAAATTCAAGATATTTACAGAATTTTATACCAAAAAAATTACAATACTACTCAGGCAATCGGAATTATAGAAGCTGAAATGGAAGCAACTCCTGAAAGAGATGAAATTATAGATTTTATAAGAAATTCGTCACGAGGAATAATGAAAGGTTATTCCGGGAATTCTTAATCAATTTCAATTTTATATTCACTTTCAATTTAATTTAAAAAATTTAATTCAAAAATCTAAAATCTTAACTCAAAAATGGCTTCGACATCAGACATCAAAAACGGATTGTGTATCAAATACAACAACGATATTTACAAAATTATTGAATTTCTTCATGTAAAACCTGGAAAAGGTCCAGCATTTGTGAGAACAAAATTGCGAAGTCTTTCAAACGGAAAGGTATTGGACAACACCTTTTCTGCGGGTCATAAAATTGAAGAAGTTCGAGTTGAGAATCACAAATTTCAATTCTTGTATCCAGAAGGTGATCTATTTCACTTTATGAATGTGGAATCCTTTGAACAAATTACACTCAACAAAAGCATTCTTGATGCACCTGATTTGTTGAAAGAAGGAGAAAATGTAATGGTAAGCATCAATACCGAAACAGATTTGCCGCTTTCTGTTGATATGCCAGCATCGGTCGTCTTGGTAGTAACTTATGCTGAACCAGGAATTAAAGGAAATACTGCTACAAACGCAACAAAATCTGCAACAGTAGAAACAGGTGCAACAGTCAATGTTCCGTTGTTTATTAATGAAGGTGATAAAATTAAGATTGACACAAGTTCAGGAAATTATATGGAACGGGTCAAGGAATAGTATTTCGAACCAGATTGCAGTTTGTCGACCAAATTTAGAATTGACTATTGACTATTGAATTCTGAAAATAAACACTGGATACTGAAGACTGCGACTTAAAAATAATAATGAAATTTAGTAAAACACATACTTTAGAAGAAATAGCACATTTACTTGATTGCGAATATGTTGGCGATTTTAATTTTCCCGTTCATGGCATGAATGAAATTCATGTTGTAGAAGTAGGAGATATTGTTTTTGTAGATCATCCAAAATATTATGATAAAGCTTTGAAGTCGGCTGCAACTATTGTTTTAATTAATAAAAAAGTAGATTGTCCTGTAGGAAAAGCGTTGTTAATTTCAGATGATCCGTTTAAAGATTTCAACAAATTGGCGCAGCATTTCAAGCCTTTTGAATATTCAAACGCTGCCATTTCAAAAACATCAATTATTGGTGAAGGAACACAAATTCAACCCAATTGTTTCATCGGCAACCATGTAGAAATTGGCAAAAATTGTTTAATTCACTCTAATGTTTCTATATATGACTTCACCGTCATTGGCGATAATGTTATCATTCATGCGGGCACAATTTTGGGTGCAGATGCTTTTTATTATAAAAAACGACCCGATGGCTTTGATCAATTAAAATCAAGTGGTCGCGTGGTTATAAAAAACAATGTCGGTATAGGTGCGGCTTGTACCATCGATAAAGGCGTAACGGGAGACACTACGATAGGGGAAGGAACAAAAATTGACAATCAGGTTCATATTGGTCATGATACGGTTATAGGAAAAAAATGTCTGATTGCTGCCCAAACAGGAATTGCAGGTTGTGTAATCATAGAAGATGAAGTAACCTTGTGGGGTCAGGTCGGAATAATAAGTGGCATTACAATCGGAACCAAGGCCACAATTATGGGGCAAACAGGAGTAACTAAATCTGTTGAAGGCGGAAAATCATACTTTGGAACGCCTATTCAGGAATCTCGCGAAAAATTAAAACAATTAGCAAACATAAAAAAAATTCCTGAAATTTTATTAAAATTAAAATAATGATGAAGCCCAAAAATTTAGTTATAGAATTTTATAAATCAGACGCCATAATTAATGCCAGCTTAATAGAAAAATATTTGCATCCTGAAATAATTTTGGATTGGCACAGCAGCCAGGGTTTTATTCAGATGAATTACGATGATATCTTAAAATTATCCTCTGATTTAGGCAGAGCTTATGTAAGGTCTAAAGTAAAAATTAGTCAGATATTAGAAGAAGGAAATAGCGTTTCTTTGCGGTATTCACATTATGTTAATACAATGGAAAACCCCAGAGAGGAGATGCTTTTAGCTCATTTTTTTGTAATTTGGGAAATAAAAGACAACTTAATTTACAGAGGATTTCAAATGAGTCAGTTGTCTTAGTTTACAAAATAAAAAACTAATATTGATA
>ENA-OFCF01000504-OFCF01000504.1-metagenomes-genome-assembly--contig:-NODE-504-length-17045-cov-3.520954_pt1 | contig 17045 bp, 13 predicted proteins | sample MGYA00153387_OFCF01 | MGnify analysis MGYA00153387
CTGATTGCGCTGATCCGCGAGGAGAACGTCTCGATCGTGCACGTTCGCAGCCGGGCACCGGCATTCTCGGCGCTTGCGCAAGAACGTGCAAGCAGTCCCGCGCCTTCAGAAGCGATTGCCACGCCGTTGGCAAAGCCGGTACCGGTGCAGGCGAATGTCCCGGGCGCAGCCGCATCCAATGCGCCACAGATAGAAGGTTCCGTCCTCTTGCCGTCTGCGCTGCCCGCGAAAGAAGCAGAGCAATTAGTTCCCCATATCGCCCTGTTATTGCCTCTCGCCTCAAAATTGCTTGGAAAGGTTGCCGACGCACTGCGGCTGGGATTCGTTGCCGGTGCAGCGGCCGATGGTAAAAACGCGTCACCTTATCGCATTTACGGAGCTGATGATGAAGGCGCTTCGCTCGCCACGCAGTATCGCAAAGCCATTGCAGAGGGAGCGTCCGCCGTCATCGGCGGGCTAACGCGAGACGGTGCAAACACGATGGTTCGCGAATCGCGCTTATTGCCAGCACTGGCGTTAAATGCGCCAGCGTCGACGGATAGCGAACTTCCCGATCAGTTTTATTACATCTCACTTAGCCTTGATGTCGAGGCCAGGCTGGTTGCGCGCATGATTTCTGGCGAGGATTTTCGTAGTGTTGCCGTCGTGGTGGCGAACAATCCACTGGCCAAGCGGGTGCAGGAAAGTTTTGAGAAAGAATGGCTGCACCTCAATGGCGAGATTGTCGCTAATATTTCGTTCGGGGCTGACTCCAACGATGCAAAGCGCGTTGCCAAGACGTTGGAAAAGCTTGGCGGAAAAGTCAGCGCTGTATTTCTTGCGGCCGACCCCGCCGCTGCACGTTCGATCCGGCCTTATTTGCCGACCGGGATGCCGGTCCAGGCGGCGACGATCTCGGCGACGACGCTCGCCGGCCGTGCGCCGCCGCCGACGATCACGAGGTGCTGCGCCCGCGCGCCCGGCGCGGCGAGGAGGCCCGCCGCGAACGTCGCCCGCCGCGGGCAGACCAGGAACTCGCGGCATATCGACGCGCGGCACACCCCTTGCACGTTACCGTCGTCAGGCCGACCTCGGCGTGAATCCCGACCGCAATCGAGCCACAGAAGCAGCGACCCATGACAACCCATCCCAATAAGATCGAGACCCAGACGGTGACCCAGGCGCGGGATCGACTGCGAGAAGTCGCCTGGGCGCTGGCGCTGCTGACGATCGGGAGTTGCACCGGGGCCGCGGATGGCGGGGCGCTCGGACCCGTCGAGACGCGGCTGGCTCCGCGGTCCTCGATGACCTCGTCGGCCCGGAGCGCAAGACTCTCAAGCTGCCATTCACCGCGACCGAGGCGCAGGCGTTGATCGAGCTGGCCGACAGCAAGTGCCCCGCGGGGGCGCCCGAGTGCTTCAACGTGCCGATGTCGGAGGGCAAGCGGTGCGGCGGCTGCAAGAACGACGGGCAGTGCGCCGGCGGGGGCTGCACGTTCCCGAACCCGTACGTGGAAAAGGGCTCGTACTGCGGGGGCGGGGGCGCGGGCGAGGGCTGCGAGACCAACGCGGCGTGCCTGGAGGCGGAGGCGCCGTACTGCACGCCGTTCATGAGCAAGGGCATCTTGAAGGTGCGGACGTGCAGCGCGTGCCGGACCAACGCCGACTGCGGGGCGCTGGCGCCGAACTGCGAGCCGACGCTCGACCTTGCGATGCACCTGCGGGGCGAGATGTCGTGCGTGGCGAACGGGGCGCTGGCGAACGGGGCGACGTGCAAGAACCCAAGGTTGACGCGGCCTGCAGCTCGGGCAAGTGCGCCGCCCAGAACGACACCGTCGCCGGCTCGACCTGCCAGTAAGAAATCGCCGGGTCGCCCGGGATGGCGACCCGGCTCGACGCGAAGGACGGGATCCAAAGGTTTGAAAGGGAAGGGATAAGTACGATGCATTCACACAAATACTCATGGGCTGTGCTCACATGCACATTTGTCGCGCTCGGCTGCGGGGCCGCCGACGGCACCAGCGGCACCAGCGGCACCAGCGGCACCAGCGGCACCAGCGGCGCCACCGAGGCGGGCGACTCGAGCGGCACGGACGCGACGCCCACGACCGGCGACGGTGTCGGGCTCGACTGCGAGGGCGCCGTCACCGTCGGTCCGAACGCGCTGCGGCGCCTCACGCGGAGCCAGTACGAGAACACCGTCCGCGCCCTGCTGGACCTCGAACCGCCGACCGGCGGCTTCGTCTCCGACAAAAAGGTCGGGCCCTTCTCGACCAACTCGACCGCGCCCGTCGGCGAGCTCGAGGTCGAGAAGTACATGGACGCCGCGGAGGCGGTGGCGAGCGCCGCGATGACGGACCTGAGCGGGCGCCTCCCGTGCGACCCATCGGGGCAGGAGGCCGCCTGCGCCGGCCAGTTCATCGCCGAATTCGGCCGCCGCGCCTATCGTCGGCCGCTGCTCGTGGAGGAGAGCGATGTGCTGCAGGCGATCTACGAGATCGGCGCGACCGAGCAGTTCTCGGCGGGGATCGGCCTGGTCATCCAGGCCGTGCTGCAGTCGCCGAACTTTCTCTACATCCTCGAGTATGGCGCTCCCGATCCGGCGGCCCCTGGCGTGGTCCCGTTGACCTCCTTCGAGACGGCGACCCGGCTGTCGTTCCTGCTGTGGGACGCCGGACCCGACGACGCGCTGCTGGCCGCTGCCGAGCTCGACGAGCTGGCCAGCCCCGAGCAGCTGAAGGCGCAGGCCGAGCGGATGCTCCTCGACCCGCGCTTCGGGCAGGCGGTCGAGCGCTTCCACGTCGAGTGGACCGGCGTGGACCGGCTCGCCGCGACGGACAAGGACGCGTGGTCGAACACCCTGCGCCAGGCGATGTACGACGAGACTGTCCGCTTCGCGGACGCCGTGGTCCGTCACGGCGACGGGACGCTGGCCACGCTGCTGACGGCCTCCTTCTCGTACCCGGAAGGGCAGGAGCTGCTCGACCTGTACGGCGTGGGCCCCGAGGCGGTGCAAGCGTCCGGTGAGGTCGCGCTCGACCCGACCCAGCGCGCCGGCCTGCTGACCCTGCCCGCGGTGCTGGCGACCCACGCCCACCCGAACCGCAGCTCGCCGGTCCACCGCGGCAAGTGGGTCCGCGAGGCCCTGCTGTGCCAGAGCATCCCGCCCCCGGCGGGCGACATCAACATGACGCTACCGCCGCCCACGGAAGGGCTGACCACGCAGGAGATCGTCCGTCAGCACGCAGATCGTCCCGAGTGCGCGGGCTGCCACAACCTGATGGATCCGATCGGCTTCGGGCTGGAGAACTTCGACGGGATCGGCCGCTGGCGCGCGCAAGACAGCGGCCTCGATGTCGATGCCGCCGGGGAGCTGATCGACGCGCGCGGCGCCGAGGGCAGCTTCGTGGGCCCGGTCGAGCTCGCCGGGCGGCTCGCCGCCAGCGAGCAGGTACGCGACTGCGTCGCCACCCAGTGGTTTCGCTTCGGCCTCGGCCGCGAGCGCTCGTACGCCGACGCCTGTTCGTTGCGCGAGGCCAGCGAGATCATGGCCGCATCCGGCGGCGACATCAAGGCCCTGCTCGTCGGGCTCGTGACGAGTGATTCATTTCGCTACCGGTCCGCTGAGTGAAGGGAAAAAACCATGAAGATCGCAAATTTCCATCGTCGTACTTTTCTCGGCACGATCGCGGGAGTCGGCATCACGGCCGGGCTCTTGCCGTTCCTCCCGCGGGGGGCCCGCGCCGCCGGCGACGGCCCTCGCCGGATCTTGCTGGTGTACTCGCCGCTCGGCAACTTCGCGGAGTCCTGGTGGCCCACGGGGAGCGAGTTCGAGTGGGAGCTCGGGTCTAGCCTCGCCGGCCTGGCGCCCTACAAGGAGCACCTGTTGTTCCCCGACGGGCTCGTCAAGCAGGGCATGCAATGGGACGCCAACGGCGGCCCGGGCAATGAGCACGGCAAGGGCATCTCGATGGTGTGGACCGGCTCGCGCAACCAGGAGAGCGAGTGGAACAACGGCACCTCGATCGATCAGACGGTCGCGGCGGCCATCGGCGATCAGTCGCTCTATCGCTCGATCGAGCTCGGCGTCCTCGCCGGCGACGCGTGGGGCGGCGGACGCATGATCTACGCGGGGCCCGGCCAACCGCTGGAGCCCGAGCAGGACCCGCGAGCGGCGTTCGACCGGCTGTTCGGCGACTTCACCGACGATCCGGTCGAGCAGGCCAAGCTCGCGCAGGCCCGGGCGCGTCGCCTGAGTGTCATCGACATGGTCAAGTCCGACCTGGATCGCGTCATGCTCAAGATCGGCGCCTCGCAGCGTGCCGCGCTCGAGTCGCACCTGGCGGCGATCCGCGGCATCGAGAAGCGCGTCGACGCGGTCATGGGTGGGTGCAGCGCCCCGACCAGCTTTGAAGCGATCGAGGGCCCGAATTGGAGCGAGCACGGGCAGTTGTTGTTCGAGCGCCAGGCGGACCTGATCTCCGCCGCGTTCGCCTGCGATCTGACCCGCGTCGCCAGTTTGCAGCTCGGGCATTCCAACGGGGACGATGTCCTTGGCTTCAACCACCACGCGCTCACCCACGCGTGCGCGGACACGCCGGACGACACGTCGGTGCACGACAAACTCCGGCAGATCGACACCTGGTTCGGCGATCGCATGGCCTACCTGCTCGGTCGTCTGGCGGCCGCGCCGGAGGGTGAGGGGTCGGTCCTCGACAATACGCTGGTCGTCTGGTCGACCGACACGCAAAACCGCATCGGGTCGACGCACGAGCACCTGCGCTTCCCGTACCTGCTCATGGGCGGACGCAACTTCGCGTTCCCGACCGGGCGCTACGTCCGCTGGCAGCAGCCGACGCCGGATTCGCCGGATTGGAACGACGTGGCGAAGTGGCAGCATCATCAACGTCTGCTCGTCTCGATCAGCCGCGCCTTCGGCGTCGAGGCCGAGACGTACGGAGATATGGACACGGGCGCCGGTCCGCTCGTGGATCTTTGAGCGTAGAGATCGAGGTGACACACGCTGACATAGTTCTCGCGCGTGTCATGCCTGGCGGCCGCGGCGGCCAGGAAAACGGTTCCAGGTGAGCTGCCCGGATTCGGCCCGAGGTTTGTAGAGTTCCCAGGCGCGCTCTCGACACTTCGCTACCTCGGCCCCACCTGGCGACGATCCGTCGCCGCGAGACCGACTCGATTCCAGGAGATCTTCATGGACCTCAAGACACGTCACGGCCTGGTGGTGCTCGACCATCCTCTCTTCTGCGCTGATCTCCGCGTGTGGCGGTGGTGAGGGGGTGATGACCGAGCGGCTGGGGAAGTTCGATCCGGAACTCCCGCCGGAGCTGTACTGCGCCGGGCTCTGCGGAGACGGTGAGTGCATCGCCTTCTCCGGCGAGGACTGCGGCACATGCCTGCAGGACTGCGGCGGCGACGCGGCGTGTCCGGGGAACGGTACGCTCACGTTCTCTCCCGGCGCCACATCCCTCTCCCTGGTCACGGCGACTGCACGCCGCAACAGTGGGGATACGACGGCTCCACGGTCCAGCAGAACGAACTGGGCGGCGTGATCGGGTCGAGCTCGCCGATCCCAGTTTCTGGACCGGCACCGTCAACGGGTTGACCTGTCCGACCGGCAGGGTCTGCGGGGAGAGCGACGCCGCGTTCTTCTCGCTCACATGGCCCAACGCGCTCTTCACGACCACCTTCGAGGGCTACGGATACGTGTGCTACCAGGGCAGCCCGGCCGCCGGGTCGGTCGTGCAGAAGATCGGGCACGTCAGCGGGCGCTCCAGGGGCAAGATCTACGGCGTCGACTGGGGCGGCGGTGGCACATTCGGCTACTTCTCGAGATGGGTGCGATCAAGGCCAACCTCGGGCCGCTGGCCGCCTCGCAATGAGCGCGGCAGCACACCTCGGGCGAGCGTTCGGCGTCACGATGGCCGGCACCAGATCGCCGGGAACATGGGACACAGAGTTGACACGTGTCATGTCGTGTCTCGCCGTGTCTCGCCCCATCCTCGGTCAGGAGCTCACTGGGCGTCGATCCGTCTCAGTATCCCGCGGCACGTGTATTGCAACCTCGTCGCAGCGACCGGGTCGCCCGCTGGTGGGCTCGGTCGCACAGGCGAGCGCTGGTCCCCGTGACTCGCGCACGCGATGTACAGCGTCATGACCACGGGGTATCGCGGCGCGACCCCGGGATGAGCCCCGAGCGCCAGCCCGCGATGTTTCGATTCGAGGCAATATGATCCACCAAGAAAACACTGCAATCCTCGCCTGCTTTCTCACCCTCACGAGCATCGCGTGCGATCCGAGCGACGGCGAGGTCGAGGCGGCTCCGCTCGAGACGAGCGACTCCCTCGCCGTGCTGGCCGGGGCACATCTACGGGCCGTCGGCCCGGATTCCGTCGTCGTCACGTCCGAACTGCAAGTGCGGGCCGGCGACATCCTGGTCTCGGGTGCCGGCGCGGGCTTGCTGCGCCGCGTCGAGGCGGTCGAGGACCGCGGCGGCGAGCAGGTCGTGCAGACCGTACCAGCGTACCTGGGCGACGCCGTCGAAGACGGCACCTTCCACCTCGACCTCGGGCTTTACGCCGGCGAGCCTCTCCCGCAGCCACAAAGCCTCACCGGGCCGGTGCTGGAGGGGGCGACCTTCTCGATCGGAGACACCAAGATCACCGCCGACGCCGGCCTCGACATCCGCCTCAAGAGCGGCAGCTTCAGCTTCGATCCCGAGCTCTTCCTCGACTTCGAGGTCCAGGGTCACCAGTTCACGAACTTCGCCATCGGCGCCTACGGAGACCTCGCAGCCGAGCTGGAGCTGGAGATCAAGTCGGACGCCAAGGCCAAGGTCTCGCAGAAGCTATGGAAGATCGCCCAGACCCCGAGCTTCAAGTTCACCGGCGCGATCGGGCCCGTCCCGGTCGTCGTGACGACGAAGCTCGAGCTCTACCTCGGTGCCAGTTTCACCGGACAGGGGGCGGTGAACGTCGCTCAGCGGGTCGGTGCGGACGGCTGGGTCGACCTCGCCGCCAGCTATCAGGACGGCGCATGGTCGACGTACGGTGATCATGGCTTCACCGTGCTCAAGGTCGCCCCGATCGTGAGCGCCACGGGCAAGGTCGCGGGCAAGGTCTACCTCGAGGGCAAGCTGAGCTTCTCCTTCTACGACGTCGTCGGCCCGACCTTCGCGCTCCAGCCTTACGGCGAGGTCGTCGTCAAGCCCGGCGCCCCGGCGGGCTGGGCCACCGCGGTCGGCGTCGCGGGCAAGCTCGGGGGCGAGGTCAAGCTCACCGATATCTATAAGATCGGCGTCGAGGCGACCCTGTTCGATTGGAAACAGCCGCTCGCCAGCGGCAATCTCGGCGGCGCCACCTGCCAGAGCCAGGCGGGCGCCGCCCCGTGGCTCGGCAATAAGAAGTGCAACCGCGCCGGCGCGCTCGCCAGCTTCACCGCGCTGCAGACCTGCGTCCAGGGCGGCGGCGGCAAGACCTGCCTGACCGACCCCGACCGCTACCCCGTGACCCTTTGCGGCGCGGGCTCTGGCGGCGGATACACGTGCGCGCTCGACGACCTGTTCGCCTGCATCTGCAACGGCGGCGGGCAGGCTTGCTTCGGCGACGCGAAGGCGCTGTGCAAGCTGTGACGCGGCCGCGATGAGGCACGACAGCGGCAGCGGGGAAGCGCTGAGCAGCAGCGGCAGCGATGCTCCCACCGGTGAACCCACCGCAGGCGGGTGGGTCGTCAGGACCTCGACACCGCAGGCGGCGCTACCTTTGGGTCCGTTCGCGGAGCCACTGCCGGACTTCGTGCAGTTGGGAGGCCGCCTCGGGCCCGGCCTCGCGCAGTGAGGCGGCGCTGGTCTCGGCGAGGCTCCGCGCACGCGCGCGATCGAGGCGGCTGTCCCAAAGCGCTTTGGCCAGGTTGAGCTCGATCCTCGCACGCAGGTGGCCTGGATCGGTTCCGGTCGCCGCCTGTACAAGGGCGCGGCTCGCGGCCTGTTGCTTCACATCGTGCGATTCGTCGATTGCGAGGGCCAGCGCCCGCTCCAGTGGGGCCACAGCCTCAGCCGGCGTGCCGCGCTCCAGATGCGTCTGGCCGAGATCGGCCAGGGTCCCCATGAGCCAGGACTTCTCCACACCCGGAGTCTCGGCGATGGTCACCAGTTGGGCGTAGTCGAAGACCGCCTCGTCATACCGCTTGAGGCGACGCAGCAATTGGTTTCGGTTGCCACGTACGACCATGAGGCGCTCGTGCCCGGGCGGCAAAATCTTCTCAAGCTGTTGCTGGGCCTCGGTCACCATGGCGAGCGCGAGGTCGTGGTGGCCCTGAGCGCTCAGGAGTATGCCGAGGTTATGCTTTGCCATGGCCACGGACAGGTGGGCCTCGCCGAACGCCCGTGTCAATACGACGACCGCTCGTTCGGTCGCCCGTAGGGCGGCCTCTGTATTGTTCCGGTGGAATTCGAACTTACCGATACTAACCAGTGTATGGCCGATGAGAGGATGATTCGGGCCGAGCGCCCGAGTACGGATCGCCAGGGCCTGTGTAAGGTACTCGGCGGCCGCGTCGGGTTGCCCCTGAGCGCCGAGGTTCACGCCGATGAGCGTAAGCGAGGCCGCATATCGCGGGTGGGCCGCGCCGAAAACCGCGGCGTCGATGGCGAGACCCCGGCGACTCACCGCCAGCGCCTCGTCGAAGCGTCCGAGGGCGGCCAAGACGCGGGCCCGGCCGTGGAGGAGCGGGACCACATCCGGGTGCTCCTCGCCGAAGGTCTCGATGGCCAGCGTGAGGCCCTGATCGTAGATCGTCAATGACTCGTCCAGACGATCGAGGGTGTAGAGCGCCTCACCCAACAACTCATAGATCCGCGGCGTGTCTGGATGGGCTTGCCGCGCGCTGCCCTGAAGCGTGAGGGCCTCTCTCGCCCACGAAAGGGCCGCCACCATCTCGCCTTGCTCGAGGGCCAGATGGCCGCGCGATAACAGCCAGACGATCCGAGATTCGAGCGGGTCGGAAGCTCGCAGGAGTTCGTCCTCGGCGAGGCGCGCCCAAAACTCGGCGGCGACGTAGCGACTAAGATCGCCCGATGTCGAGATGAGCTCGAGGGCGGCTGCCAGGGTCACGTCGTCATAACGGAGACGACGAGCGGCATGAAAAGCCGCCTCCAGCTGTTCGGCGGCCTCGGGGAGGCGCGATAGGCTGCGAGCCGCACGACCGCGGGCGAGCCCGGCTTCCGCGTGCAGCGCCGGATCGGCCAGAAGCAGGGCGGCTCGCTGGGCAGCTTCGGCCTCGCGCATTGCAGCCGTGAAGTCACCGGAGCGCTGCAACCCCTCCACGCGCGCGACCTGTGAGCGCACCTGGTCGGCCGCGGCCGCCAGGGCAGGATCTTCGGGACGACTCACACCGCCGAGGAATGCGTCGTTGTCGTCGCATACGCTCAAGGGGCGGAGGCTGGCGGCGGCACTGACGGCGGTAGCGATCGTCTCGGGCCGGGCCTCAATCAGCACCTGAACGAATGCATCGAGCTCACGCAGGCGGTCATCGAGGCACGCGTTGCGGCGGTCCAGTAAGGACGACGATTGTTCACCGCGAACAAAAGTCGCGGCGCACGCATCATTGCGTCGCTGGATCCACCCCTCGGCCTGGACGTCGAGCGCCCTCGCTACGCGCGCCCAGGTCGTCTTGGCGAACGGGACGTTGGTGCCGAGTACGGCCTGTTCGGCGGCCGCTCGACGTTCCGGATCCCATACTCCGAGGAGTCGACTGGCCGCTCCGTTGCAGATCTGCTCGCCGCCGCGGAGTGCGAACATGGTGCCCACGCCCAGCACGATGAGGGCCAGATAGAGCGTCCACCACGCAGTCGGTCTCTGCGCCCGGCGGCCGAGTTCCGCTAGCAGCGCCTGCATCGATGGCCATCGCGCCTCGGGGTCGACCGAAAGTCCCCGCAGCACCGCGCGGCGCAGCCACGCCGGGGTGCCCCTCCGAGGGGGCACGGGTGCGCCACGCAGCACGCTCTCCCGCAGTTCTTGAAGCGAGGCGCCGCTGTACGGCCGAACGCCGTACAGCGCCTCGTACAGCGACGCGCAGAAGTTGAACTGGTCGCTCCGCGCGTCCATATCGTGGCCGGCGTGTTGCTCGGGCGACATATATGCGGGGGTGCCTGCCTGTCGCCCGCGGTCTTGCGATCCGCTCGAGGCCTCGAGGCTACGCGGGACCCCGGTCGTGAGAGTCGCGAGGCCAAAGTCCAGCACCCGCGGCCGAGCGTCGAGGCCGACGAGCACATTCTCGGCCTTGAAGTCGCGATGGATCACCCCCGCGGAGTGCGCCGCCGCAAGCCCCTCGCCGCAAGCGCGATACATGGCGACCAACATTCGCCAGTCGGTCTGATGACGCGTTTGCCATGCCCGCAAAGTCTCTCCCTCGACATACTCGAGCGCCAGATAGATCTGATGATGATGGAGACCGACATCATACACCTGAAGGACATTCGGGTGCGACAGCTTGGCCAGCATCTGCGCCTCGCTGACCAGTTGGTCGCGCACTGCCGGTAGAGCGCTGAGCTCAGGCCGCAGCAGTTTGACAGCGACCCGCCGGTCGAGTTCGCCGTCGTAGGCCACATAGACGACGCCCATGCCTCCCTTCCCGATCCTTCGCAGTACCGTGAACCGCCCGATCTGCTCTGCAGCGTCGATCGCTGCCCCTCCGTGTGCGCCCGGCGAGGTCTCAAGGAGAGTGTGCTCGCTGTTGGAGGCCACCATACAATCTTCTCGTCAGTAAAGAGAGCCTCTGTTTGGGTAGTGCGCGCGCGCTCATGTCGAGGCCGCGAGAACGAGATCTGGCATGCATGCGGCTTTTTCCGCAAGCGGTGACGTGCTGATCGTGTCGTCGAGGTACGGGGTCCCGGGGCTTGGAATCGAACGCAGTGGTCGTGGTGAGCGCAACGCGCGTCTTTGCGTGATTGCGCGCCCTCACGCGTCGTGTTAGCCTGCGCGTACAGCGAGGATGGATGTCTTACAGACGCAAGAAGCTTCCGTTCAGGGCGAGAGACCAGAGTCGCACGCTCCTGGCCTGGTCCAAGTCTGGTCGCCGCAGGGCCCCGAGTGCCGCGTCATCAGACTGGAGGAGCCGGTCGTTCTTGGGCGTGAGGCCGATGTTTCCCTGGATGATCGCCGCGCGTCTCGGCATCATTGCCGTGTGTCCTTCGAGCAACAGCGCTGGGTTGTCGAGGATCTGGAGAGCCGCAATGGAACGTTCGTGGCCGGCGAACTGATTGTCGGCAGGCAATTGTTCACGAGTCCGCCTTCGCCGCTCCGCGTCGGCAACTCCTTGTTCCTTGCGTCCCCCGACGTCACAGCATTCCACGACGGCGTGCTCGTCGACGCGGATGGCGTTGTCGGCCCGCATCTCGCGGCCGTTCGACGGCAGATCGCGCTGGTCGCGCAGCACGGGCTAAATCTGCTCATGATAGGTCCGTCGGGAGCCGGCAAAGAGCTTGCGGCGCAATACTATCACCGTCAGAGCCCCAGGGCCAGCGGTCCGATGATCGAGGTCAACTGCGCTGCCATCCCCGAAGGCGTCGCCGAGCGGCTGCTATTCGGGACCACAAAGGGGGCATACTCCGGAGCTACCGAGGCGGCCCGCGGCTACATTCAGGCAGCCCGTGGAGGCACGCTGTTCCTCGACGAGGTGGGCGAGCTCGACGTCTCCGTCCAGGGCAAATTGCTGCGGGTGCTAGAGACCCGGGAAGTACATTCACTGGGGTCCACCCGCAGCGAGTCGATCGACTTCCAGGTGTGCTTCGCCACGAACCGCGATCTCCGCGCGTTCGTCATTCAGAAGAATTTTCGCGAGGACTTCTTTTTTCGCATCAACAATGCGTCTGTGGAGATTCCAGCGCTCAGCCATCGTCTGGAGGAGATTCCGTTTCTGGTCCACCGTGCGGCCGGCGCTGCAAGCCCTCTCGTCGAGGTGCACAGCAGTTTGGTCGAGGCTTGCCTCCTACGCGTATGGCCTGGCAACGTTCGCGAACTTCTGGCCGAGGTAAAGGGCGCTGTTCGCCGCACTATCCTGGATGGTCGTACGCGGGTCGAGGCTTCGGATCTGGCGCTTCTCGCGGGGATGAACGCCATCGTTTCGGATCCATCGGGGCCGCGAACCGAAGTCGATCACGTTGTGAATCGTCAACGGGTCGAAACGGCGCTACAAAGTGCCGGCGGTAACATCGCTCAAGCGGCGAGGTCTCTGCAGGTGCACAGAACGCAGTTCTGTCGCTGGATGAATAAGTATGGAATCACTCGATAGATTATAGTTACCCCGCAACGTCGGCCGCGCTGACGGCTCGCGCCTCAACGGCATGATGGCCGACGCCGACGGCAACATGCGGATCGACGCGCAACCTGTGTAGCTTCATGGGGCCGGCGGGGCGCCGAAGGCGAGGGCCTCGAAGTCGAGGGTCGGGCCGAGGGGGCCGCCGTCGCAGCCGTCGGCGCAGCCGTTGGCGACGTAGTAGCACTGCTTCATCAGGCCCTGGTCGTCGGCCTCGAAGGTGACCATGTACTCCTCGGCGGGCTCGATGTGAATGACATCGTCGCAGCAGGCGCCGTAGAGGGTCTCGACGGTGACCGGCACGGCGGCGAAGTTGGACACCTGGGTGCCGACGTTCTCCCCCATTTCAGTGAACGCCTCCTCGCAATCCACCGGGTCCCCGACCATCTGGGAGATCTCGAAGCGGCGCTCGACGACCGCGCCGTCGGTGACGACGATCGTGGTGCGATACAGGCAATAGTCGGGCGGCCCGAAGCCGCTGGTGCCGCGGATCACGGAATAGTAGTAGGTGGCGCCGTTGGCCTGCACCGCGGTCTGCCAGGCGTTCCAGCTGGCCGTGAACTCCGGATCCTCGGCGCAACCAACTGCGCCGCCAGTGGTCTCGCCGCCGGTGGTCTCCTCGGTCGTGGTCGTGCTACCCGTGGTGGTGGTGGCGCCGGTGGTGGCGCCGGTGGTGGCGCCGGTGGTCGGACCAGTGGTCGGACCAGTGGTGGCGTCGGTGGTGGCGTCGGTAGTGGCGCCAGTGGTGGCGTCGGTGGTGGCGTCGGTGGTGGCGCCGGTGGTGGCGCCGCCGGAGGACTCGTTGCCGGTGGTGGCGGCGGAGTCGCTGGCAGAGGTGTCGTCGCCCTTGTCGGGGTTGCAGGCGAGTACGAGGCCGATCGCGGCGACGTGGAGGGAGGAGAAGGATCGGGCGGTGAGATCGCGGTAAACCATGGGCGCAACGTAGCAGCCGCAGGGTTCCTGTCCAGACTGACAGATCCGTCATGGCAGGGCAGCGCGGTCAGGTCGGCGGTCGCGCGCGGGCCTTGTGCCGGTGGGCCGACCGGGGCACTATCCAGCGCCCCGCGCCCGAGATCCCGCCATGAAGCTCCGCCTCGACCCGACCTCGATCCTCAACACCTGGAAGACCTTCGCCGACAAGCCTTTCGGCAAGCAACTGGTGTCGCGGGCGGTCGGCCTGATGGCACCCTACACGGGATCGATCTCGCCGAAGATCCTCGACATCGAGCCCGGGCACGCGCGCGTGCAGATGCGTGACCGCTGGGGTGTGCGTAATCACCTGCGGAGCCTGCACGCGGTCGCGCTGATGAACCTCGGCGAGGCGTGCACCGGCCTCGCCGTCATGAGCGTCTTGCCGCCCGGCGGTCGTGGCATCGTGCTCGAGCTGGGCATGACCTACGTGAAGAAGGCCCGGGGTACGATCACGGCGGAGTCGCGGGTGACGATCCCGGAGACGCCCGGCTCGCACGACCTCTGGGTCGAGGGTGAGCTGGTCAACGCGACCGGCGAGGTGGTCGCGCGCGCGCGCGCCCGCTGGCGCATCGAGATCCCCGCGTAATCTCTCAGGGGTTCACGCGCGCGTCGTGGCGAGGTTCGGGCTTCCTCGCCGCGGGTCTGCTGCGCTACGCTGAGCGCGCATGACATCGCCCGAGACCAGTCCTCCCGCGCTCCTCGTCACGCCGCCCGCGGGTGGCTTCGATCGCGCCGGTGTGCGGGACCTGTTGAAGGAGTCGGGGCTGGCGACGGCGCTGCATCGGCTGGTGCGCGCGCCGTTCGGGCACACGGTGCTGACGCTGCGCGCGCTCGATGCCGTGATCGCGGCCGGTGACCTGGCGCTGCAGGCCGGCGAGGCGCTGCACGCCGCGCTGCTCGAGGACATCGCCCGCTCGGGCTCGCTGGCGATCCCCGAGCCGACGCCGGATCAGCGGCTGTTCATCGGCGCGTTCACGGTGACCGTGCTCGCCGACACGCTCGCGCAGGCGCTCGCGGAGCTGGCCCCCTCGCCCGAGTTATCCACGGACCTCGAGGCCGACGGGCTCGAGGACCTGCTGCGCAAGACCCCGCGCGCGACGGTGCAGACGCTGCTGGCGATGGCCGGCAAATACCTCGAGGTGCAGGCCCAGCGCCAGCCGGGCGCGGCGGCGCCGAAGCTCGACGAGCGCGAGCTGTGGACGGTGACCAGCCTGCACGCGTTCGTGTTGCAGCTGCAAGGGGCCGTGCGACGATTGACGCATCTGGGGCGGCTGCGGCCGTTCGGGGTGGCGCTGGCGCGGCGCAAGGTGGTGGTCGGCGAGCTGCGTTACGAGGGCTTCGCGGCGCGCAACCTCGCGGAGCCGGTGTCGGACCTCAAGCCGATAAAGATCGAGGAGGTCGTCGGTAATCAGGAATATCTACAGGCGGGGCTCAAGCTGGCGCGCGACGTGGCAGCCTTCGACCTCGCGGCGCGGCGCGGGCCGAAGCAGCTCAATCCGGTGCTGTTCGGCCTCGGTCGACCGGGCTGCGGCAAGACGATCACGGCCCACGCGATCGGGAATTATTTCCTCGAGTATTGTCGGCAGCGTGATATCCCCGCCCGCTTCAAGGTGATCCGTCGCACCGACTGGGCCAGCTCGTATCAGAACGCGAGCGCGGCGACGCTGGTCAAGATCTTTAAAGAGGAGGTGTACGGCTTCGAGGGGGTGTGCGGGGTCTACTGGCCCGACATCGACACGGCCTTCGCGTCGCGCTCGAGCGGAGACCTGCGCTCGGAGGAGAAGAACAACCTCGGCGCGGTGTTCGGCATCTTCGACGGCACGCTGATCCCCAAGGACGGCAAATGGTTCATGATCTGCGACGCGAACTTCATGCAGATGGACGAGGCGACGCGCTCGCGGATCGCGCAGAACCCGTTCACGGTGAAGGGGCCGACGACCTCCGCGGATTATGTGCACCTGCTGCGAGAGGTGTTGCTGGGCGAGCTGCGCGCGTTCGTGGCGGTCGGCGAGGAGGCGCGCTGGCCCGAGGTCGGCGCCGCGCTGGTCGCCGCGGACCTGAGCGGCCGGTCGGTCGAGAGCATCGCGGGTAACATCCGCGCGGCGATCCAGGACTTCGAATACCCGGACGAATACTTCAAGGCGAGCTTCGACGAGCGGCGGCGCATCATCGATAAACTCTCGCGCAGGATCCCGATCGCGGTCGTGTTGAAGGAGGTCGAGGATTACGTGCAGTTTCATCGCGAGGCCGAGGAGAAGGAGGCCCGCGACCACTTCGACCGCGAGGTCGAGCAGATGGTCCAGCAGCTCAACGCCGGGCGGGCCGCGACGGCGCGGGCCGCCGCGCTGGCCGAGCGCGAGATCCTCGGCAAGTAGGCGATCTCACGGGGCGCAGCTCGCCGGGCACGAGATCAAGGCGCCGGAAGGCCAGCAAGATGGCCTCGAGTACGGTCGTCTTTCCAGAACCGTTTCCACCGGCGAGCACGGCCACGTCGAGCGGGGTTGCGCTGCTGTCCGTGAAGTCGAGCTCGAGCGCATCGATCGGATGCGTCGCGGCTGGCTCGTGACGCCCGGACTGTCGCACGCCGTGGCGCACCGCGAAAGCGACGCTCGCGCCGCGGGTCACTGGGCGCGGTCGACGGTGACGGCGGGGGATCCGTCGCTGCGGCGGGCGACGTGGACGCGCCAGGGCCGGCAGCACACGTCGCAGTCCTGGACCATCTCGCCGCGCTGCTCGGGGTCGACGTAGAGCTCGACCCACTCGAAGCAGTACGGGCACTGCACCTGCACGCTGTCGTCCATGGGGTGGACCATAGCACGCGCGGTCGGGCTTGCCGGGGCGGCCGGCGGTCGCGACGCGGTAGGCGCGGGCGACATATTCGGGGATCCGCCGGGCATCGTCGATCCGCGCCGCCCATTTGGCGATCGGGGTGAAAAAGGCCTGGAAGTCGATTTCCTGAAAGCCTTCGCGATCCTTGTCGGCGCGGTCGAGATCGCCGACGAACAGGATTAGAGGGGTGGAGTCCTGGAAGGCGACGTGAACGCCCGCGCTGGCATTGGTCGCGCCCGGGCCGCGAGTGACGAAGGCGACGCCCGGCCGTCCGGTCATCTTGCCGTCGGCGTCGGCCATATAGGCGACCCCGCCTTCTTGGCGGCAGACGGTCAGGTCGATCTCCGGCGCATCGTGGAGCGCATCGAGCACCGCGAGGAAGCTCTCGCCCGGAACGGTGAAAATGCGATCGCAGCCTTGCAATTTGAGCTGCTCGACGAGGATTTGGCCACCGGTGCGTAAGGTCATGGGGCCGCATTAGCGGCTTGCGGGGGCGAATGGGAGGGGGCGCGGGACGGGGGCACATAACTGTGCTAGAGATGCGCAATCACTCGATCGTAACTCCCAAGCTTCCTGTGACTGAGAGACTGTGCGCTCTCGCTTTTTCCGACAGGAGCCATCCGATGAGCCGAGTCCTTTTCCTCAACATGTCCGAGACCGCCGCGGTCGATTATTGCAAGGGCAAGGACGTCGGCGTGTCGGCGATCGAGAAATTGTCGTCGGGCGGCGTGCGGCTGGTGTGCATGAGCAGCGACGGCGCCGAAAAGGCCCGCACCGGATTGAAGTCCAAGCTGATCAAGGGCGACGTCACCCGCGAAAAATTCCGCCCGAGCCGTCCGCTTTGGTAGGATGAGTGCCTACGCTTGGTGGATCGCCTTGACGACCTGGTAGGTCTCCAGCCCCTCTTTCCCGCCTTCGCTGCCAAACCCGCTATCCTTG
>ENA-OFCF01000505-OFCF01000505.1-metagenomes-genome-assembly--contig:-NODE-505-length-17041-cov-4.160662_pt1 | contig 17041 bp, 12 predicted proteins | sample MGYA00153387_OFCF01 | MGnify analysis MGYA00153387
TTACCGGCATCATCGAGCACCGGCTGGCCGGTCGCAAGGATGCGCGCTGTCACCTCACGCAGGCTCGCCTCCAGCGTGGGGGCGATCTCTGCCACCGTCTTGCCAAGGTGCGTCGCAACGCAGAGGCCGTGCATTTCGGCGAACTGGTCATTGATGCGCACAAACCGCAGTTCGTGGTCAATGAACGCAAAACCAAATGGCGCACTTGTGAGCAGCGACTCAAGATGCCGCTGTGCCCGTGCCTGATCTTCATCTTGATTCTGTAGTTGTGAGTCAACACAGGTGGTGACATCAAATTGCGCTGCGGGTGCAGTATCCAGGATGTCGTGAGCGCGAACTTCAGATAAGCGGTCTTTTTGGTTCGAAGAAATGGAGAAGCTCACTGATTTCGTTCCTGTAGGATTAACCGCGCGCCCTTCCTTCACCGAAAAAACGCTACCGCACATTTATACACGGATTGAGATTTACTGGTGTTGCAATTGTGCGAATGGGTGAGCATCCAATTGGCTATGTTAATCAAACAGCAAGAGATACGGGCATCGAAACTACAAACGGTCATTAATGCAAGTGCAAAGCCTGCTGACCTTGATGTAAAGCGCGCGCAGTGGCAGAGAAAAAGTGACTGTACTGGCAGCCCTGTACATCCTGATTATTCAAGATGAAGACTATCTGGGACCTCTATCGAGCATCGCTGAACAGCCAGCGTAAGCGTGGCCATGTTGAGCCTGGAGAATGTGGATCACAAAATCCTTTTAGTGCATGCTGATGCGGCTATGTACAAAGCCAAACGAGCCGGAAAGAGCTTGATTCGATTTTAGACGTCGGAAGTAGGGTCCTGAATCCGTAAGCCTGTGCCATCCGCCCAACATTTGTTTGAATCTGATTTCGTTTTAAATGTTGTCTTCCCGATAGCAGTCATTTGCGAAAGTCAGCAACTGGCCCAAAGCAGCTTTCGACGACAAAGCGGAATTACATGAGTGCGAACTGGGCGCTTAAAAGCAGACGTTGGCTACCGCTTGCCGGAGGCGATCGCGACAGGCTGTATTGCAGCAACTGCGCTTGATCGTAAAAATGGTTAAAAAAGCCTCCGTTTTTTGCAGTAAATCGCTGGCTATTGCAAGGATTGCCAGGATTGACAAGAAAAACAACGCAGCAGGTCGCCCGAGCCCGGCTGATCGCGGACCGCGATGAGTCATGCTGAGAGTCCCTAGACTTGCAATCTATGGCGGCTTTTCAAACTTTACAAACTTTCACCACCGCGCAATGGCCGCTATACACGCGGCCAGCACACTTGCTCTCAACCTAAAGCCCATTCTGGATTTCAGGTTTTGTCTGACCAAAAGGAAGTTCTCATGCCATTCGTATCCCGCTCACACACATGTTTGAACCGCATCATTCTTGCTGGCTTGCTGGCCACCGCTGGCGCCACCGCGATGGCGCAAGCAACTACAACGCCGCCCACAGCACCCATGGCTGCTGGCAGGCATGGCGGCGCTAGCGAGCACATGGGCCGCCATGACCCCGCCAAAATGCAGGCTTGGAGGGCAAAACGCCAGGCAGACATGAAGGCCAAGCTCAACATCACGCCCGCGCAGGAAGGCGCATGGACAACCTTCACAGCCGCCATGCAACCGCCCGCACACGGTGCGCGACCCACCGCCGAGCAGCGCGCCGAGTTTGAAAAACTTACAACGCCAGAGCGTATCGACAAAATGCGTAACATGCGCTCTCAACGCGTGTCTGCAATGACGGCCGCCATGGACAAACGAGGCGAAGCCACCAAGGTGTTCTACGCCGCACTGGCGCCCGCGCAGCAAAAGGTGTTTGACAGCGAACAAGCCAACCGCGGTCACCACGGCGGGGGGCGTGGAGGCTACGGCCACGGCTCACAAAAGGGTTGAGCGAATTGTGGTGGCACCCACACGATTCGCCGCACCAAAGCATCTTTGATCTATCGCTGTACCAAAAACATTCGTGCTGTGCAATTGGCTTTAGGACACACCAAGTTGGAAAGCACGGTTCGATACCTTGGCATTGAGGTCGAAGATGCTTTGGAACTTTCAGAGCAGACGGAAATTTGAACTTTATCGAACCGGTATCTGAAGCCAAATTGGCTGGCAGATACCGGTCATTCGCAAATGTCTGCTTCTGGCTCAAAGTGCCGGTCTGAAAATTGTAGCTTTCGACGACAAAGCTAACGTTCGAGCCAAATCAACAAATGCTTGAAAGCGGACATTCAACAGTTGATTTCAGTTGAGAGTCCACGCTAAATTCCCCACTACTCCTTACTATGTCAATGCAAACAACTGCACCTTTGATGCGTGGCAAGACGTGTACTTGCGCTCCGGCGCGAAGGGAAACTGTGTGCCCGGTCAGAACATATGGCAGTGAGCGTCCACGCTGCCAAGCGGAAGTTGGAAGCGCGGTTTGCTAAGACCGACATACCAGTCAAGCCAGCCGGGCTATGAAATCAGTCGGGCTTTAATCCGGCTTAATATTGGCTTGACGCACCAGCTTTTCGTAACGCAGGCGTTCTGAGCGGATCAGCGCAGCAAACATTTCAAGGCTACCGGAAAGAACCTCGCCACCCACCTGTGTCATGCGGTCGTGCTTTTCTTTGTTTGCAGGGCTTTCTGGGCATCGGCATGCAATCGGGTGCGAGGACCTTGGGTGTTGTGGCAGGCGCCACCAGCCGTACCAGATAGTTGGCACATCCGGAAAAATCGCCGATCGATTGGTGCTCAGCACCGCAAGTACCTTGAGCTTGCCGCTTTTGACATGAGGCTGCACTCCCAGCGCATTAACGGCCATCAGTGCCAGTTGGCCGCCAATCACATCGGTGATGGCCTGCGAGCCCCGGGGTAGGTAATGTGCAGCAAAGAGATACCCGCCGCGCGTTTGAAAAACTCCACCGCCATATGCGGCGTCGAGCCGTTGCCCGGCCTGGCAAATGAAATACTCCTTGGCTTGGCCTTGGCGGCGGCAATCTGCTGTTTGACGCTTGCATACGGGGCGCTGGCTGTGGCAGAAGTCACCACCGCCACGCGGCCGATCAGCTACACCGGTACCAGATCGCGCTCGGCGTCAAAGGGGGCGGGCTGGTACAGCGCCATGTTGGCTGCCAGTGCATTGGACGCCAACATTAACGTGTAGCCATCAGGCTCAGCCGCAATCACAGACTTGACGGCGATGTTGGTGCCGCCACCAGGCTTGTTGTCCACCACAAAGGGTTGGCCCATGGTGACCGACATCGCTTGGCCAACGGCGCGGGAAGCTGTGTCGACCGCGCCTCCGGCGGAATAACCTACTACCACCTTGACGATTTGGACGGATAGGGCTGGGCCGAGGGCAGCTTGGGGCATACAACAAGTGCCGTGGCCGCAAAGGCTACCAGCAGCATGCGAGAAAAATCAGTGACTGCAAAAGGCATGAGGAGGAGAAGATTAAACGGAATTTAAAGAAAGTAAGCGGCTAGGCTAGTTCAGTTGATGTACCTGAGTCCGGCCTTGGCCAGCGGCTCGCGCATGTTGTACATATCCAGACCCAAAATACCGGAGGCGAGTTTTTTGCGCTTCTCCCCCTCGTGGACTTCCCGAGCGCGGGCAACTTCCAGTGTTTTGGCAGCCAGCGCCCTGGGCACCACCGCCACACCGTCGTCGTCTGCCACCACCACATCACCGGGGTGAACAATCATGCCGGCGCACACCATGGGGATGTTTACTGAGCCCAGGGTGGCCTTAATGGTGCCTTTGGAACTGATGGCCTTGCTCCACACCGGAAAGCTCATCTCGGTCAGCGTTTTTACGTCACGCACGCCGGCATCGATGATGAGTCCACGCGCGCCTCGTGCCTGAAAGCTGGTGGCCAGCAGGTCACCAAAATAACCATCGGTGCATTCAGCCGTCACCCCGGCAACAACGATGTCGCCCGGCTGAATCTGTTCGGCCGCCACGTGCAACATCCAGTTGTCACCGGGCTGCAGCAGCACTGTCACGGCGGTACCTGAGACAAGAGCACCAGCATAGATGGGCCGTATGTAGGGCTTCATAAGACCCACGCGGCCCATTGCCTCGTGCACGGTCGCGGAGCCCAGCACGGCCAGCCCGTCTGTGGTGGCGCGGTCAGCACGGGTGATATCGCGGTAAATAACGCCTAGTTCATGCATTTCAGGTTCCCCTTGCTTTCAAGCGTGTGTCCAGCCCCGAAAAAACGCGGCGCACATTGCCTTCGTAGATCTGGTGTTTGTCATCAGCGCTCAGGATTTTTGAGGCTTCGATATAGCGCTTGGTGTCGTCGTAGAAGTTGCCAGTGGTCGGGTCAATGCCGCGCACTGCACCGATCATCTCGGACGCAAACAATATATTTTTTACCGGGATCACCGTGTTGAGGAGGTCAATGCCCGGCTGGTGATAGACGCAGGTGTCAAAGAAAATATTGTTCAGCACATGGTCGCTCAGCAAGGGCTTTTTCATCTCTTGCGCCAAACCCCTGAATCGGCCCCAGTGGTACGGTACGGCGCCGCCGCCATGCGGAATCAAAAACTTCAACGTCGGAAAGTCCTTGAACAGATCGCCCTGCACACACTGCATGAAAGCCGTGGTGTCGGCATTGAGGTAGTGCGCACCGGTGGTGTGAAAGCAGGCGTTGCAGGAGGTAGACACGTGGATCATGGCAGGCAGGTCGTACTCCACCATTTTTTCGTAGATTGGGTACCAGTGTTTGTCGGTCAACGGTGGGCTGGTCCAGTGACCGCCGGAAGGGTCAGGATTCAGGTTGATGCCAACCGCACCGTATTCCTTCACGCATTTTTCCAGCTCGGGGATGCAGCTTCTGGGGTCCACACCGGGTGACTGCGGCAACATAGCCACCGGCACAAAATGGTCGGGAAAAAGCTCGCTGACGCGAAAACACAGCTCGTTGCAAATCGCGGCCCAGGTGCTGGAAACATTGAAGTCGCCAATATGGTGCGCCATGAAACTCGCACGCGGCGAGAACAGCGTGATGTCACTGCCACGCTCTTTCATCAGCTTGAGCTGATTGCTCTCGATGCTCTCGCGCAGCTCGTCGTCGCTGATCACCAGGTCTGCCGCACGCGGCATGACGGATGCGTCCTGGATACCGGCAATTTGCTGATTGCGCCACGCTTCCAGCGCCTTGGGCGCGGTGGTGTAGTGGCCGTGACAGTCAATGATGAGGCTCATGTTTTTTCCTGTGTTTGCAATTTTTCAGGCCGGTTCCATGCCCTGCCGCCGCTTCGCTGCATCGGCCTGCGGCGAGCGCATGGCGTCCAGCATGGCGCGCACCCATTCGGCCTGCGGGGAACCGGCCACAACGCTGGTGTGTATGCCAGCCGAAAAAGTCGTAGTGAACTGGAACGCCGGCGGCAGCGGGCCCACAACCGTGATGCCATCAACGTTCAGCAACTCGCTGAGCTGCTGAAAGCCCAGCGCCGCTTCGCCGCGCGCCACCAGCGCGCCAACCGGCACGCCGGGTGGCGCCTGCACCATACGGCCCTGAATCTCGCTGGTGATGCCCCAGCGCTCAAACAGCTTTGCCAGCGCTACACCGCTGGGCCCGGTCGAGCAGCTGATGCTGCGCGCAGCCAGCACCGCCCGCTTGACCGCGTCTTCAGACGTGATGTCAGGCAGTTGCGCACCCGCGCGCACCGCCAAGGCCACGCCGGAATGAACCAGATCGACCTTGCTGCCGGCCCGAAGATGGCCTACAGCCATAAGCTTGTCGATGGCGTCAGACGCGAGCACCACCACATCAAAGGCTTTACTGGCCTGCACACGTTTGGCAGCATCCACGCCGCCCACCGCCTCCATCGTGACCGCACAACCACTCTGCTGCTTAAATACGCGCACCAGGTCCGCCAGCAGCTGGCGCGTGGCCATGGAAGAGATACCCTTGATCGCGGAGGTGGTGGTTGGCATGGTGTCATTCTGGTTGCTTCTTGGGCGCATGCAAAGGCCCCGCCCCAACTAGCAGGTATGCTCGTTTGGCATAATTGCCGAAAGGTTATCAAAAAACAGATCCATGGACCTCAAGCAACTTGAGTATTTTGTGCGGGTGGCCGAACTCGGCAGTTTCACGCGTGCATCGATTGCGCTCCACATAGCCCAGCCTGCGTTGAGCCGCCAGGTGCGCCTGATGGAAGTCGAGTTGCGGCAAAACCTGCTGACCCGCACCGGGCGCGGCGCCATACCGACGGAGGCCGGCAAGCTGTTGCTCAAGCACGGGCGGGGCATTCTTCACCAGGTGGAGGTGGCGCGCGAGGAAATGGGCGCCGTACGCGGCGCACTGGCCGGCCGCGTCTCCATCGGCCTGCCGCCCAGTCTTTCCAAGCTGATCACGGTCCCGCTCACCCAGGCTTTCAAGCAACAACTGCCGCACGCCCAGCTGACTTTGACTGAAGGGTTTTCGATACTGATGCAAGAGGGTCTGCGTGTGGGAAACCTGGACATCGCCGTGCTTTACAACTCCGACCGCTCGCCCGAACTGGAAACGATCACGCTGCATACAGAAGAGTTGGTGCTTATTTCACGCAAGACCACTTCCAAAGCCAATGCCTTCCGCAAAACTGCTTCCGGCAAACCGAAGCCCATCAAGCTTGCCGACGTTGCCGCCCTGCCCCTCATCCTGCCCAGCCGCCCAAATGCCTTTCGCATCTTGATTGAGAGCGAAATGATCACCATTGGCTGCAAGCCACTGTTGGCGCTTGAAGTAGACGGCCTCAATTCCATTTTGAGTCTGGTCAGGGAGGGCATGGGCCACGCCGTGCTGCCAAGTTATACGCTGAGCAACGCCGAAAACCCCGCGCACTTCACGGTGCGCAGCATCCGCTCACCGAGCATCATGAGTGAGTTGACGCTGTTACGTTCATCACGCCGCGCCAGCACCGACACGCAAAAGAAAGCCGTTGAACTGATTCAGTGGGTCGTGGCCAAAGCGCTCAAACCTTACCTCTGAGTTGGTGTTGCCCCGTTTCATACGGCGTTCAAACCACCAGGCCAGCCCGCCGCAGCTTCATCACTCCGCCCGTCGCGTGGTGAATAGCCACCGCCTCGTTATTGCAAAACGCTATAGCTGCTAGTGCCTCATGGCGCTTACCAAATGGGGGGGCGGCTTCACACAATAGAGCGTGCAACCCCTGCATTCATTTCAACAATTTTCGGAGACTCGTATGAAACAAGCTGTCAAAGCCATCCTGCTGCTCGCCCTGGGTTTTCAGGCAGCCACCCATGTGGGGGCACAGGATTTTCCAACCAAGCCAGTCAGGATCACCACCCCCTTCCCGGTTGGTAGCGGGCCAGAAGGCGTACTCCGCCTGCTTGCCGACAAGTTGTCGCGCACCTGGGGCCAGCCGGTTGTGGTCGAGAACAAACCGGGCGGCAACGGTTTTATTGCGATCGACGCTTTCAAGCGAGGGGTAACCGACGGGCATGAATTGATCCAACTGGACAACGTGCACCTGTCTGCTTATCCGCATTTGTTCAAAAAGCTTCCCTACGACGCCAAGACCGATTTCGAGCCGCTGCTGCCACTCTTCAAGACCTACTTCTTCGTTGCCGTGGCTAATGACAGCAAATACAAAACCGTTGGCGACATCATTACCGACGCCAAGGCCAACCCCGGAAAACTGAACTACGGTTCATGGTCGGTGGGCAATCCGGTGCACCTGGGCTCGGCCCTGTTTGAAACCGTCACCGGCACCAGCATGCAACACGTGATCTACAAGGAGACCACGATGCTGTACACCAGCGTGGCCACCGGCGAGTTGTCGTTTGCCTTGGGCACCAACGCCACTGCGGGCGCCATGTACCGGGCCGGAAAACTCCGTTACGTCGCTGTGGCTGCACCCAAGCGCGTCGCGGCCTTTCCCACCGTACCAACGGTGGGCGAGTCCGGCGGCCCTGCTGGCTTTGAAGTAAGTGGCTGGACCGCCATTGCCGCACCCAAGGGTGTGTCCAAGGCGGTTGCTGACAAGATCCAGCGCGACATTGAAAAAGCCCTGTCCGAGCCGGACATGCGTGAAAAGTTTGCCTCCTTCGCTTATGAGCCGTTCCCCCTGACACGTGATCAGTTTGGCAAATACATCCAGGCGGAATCTGTGCGCTACGGCGAGATCATCCAAAAAGCAAAAGCTTCACTGGATTGACAACGCTGACCCGATTTACCCACTAGCAACACCTCATCACATGGCACATATCGTCGGAGCGATCGCTTCATCCCACACCCCCACCATCGGTTTTGCGTTTGATCGCAATAAACAGGACGACCCGGTGTGGGCCCCCATTTTTGAAGCTTTCGGTCCGGTGCGGCAGTGGGTGAAAGACAAGAAGCCCGACGTCCTGCTCTTTATCTACAACGATCACGTCAGCTCCTTCTTTTTTGACCACTATTCAGCGTTCACGCTGGGGGTGGGTGAGCGCTACGAAGTTGCTGATGAAGGCGCCGGGGCACGCGATTTGCCACCCGTGGCGGGCCACCCTGGTATGGCACGCCACATCGGGCAGTCGCTGATGGCGGATGAATTTGACATGGCCTTCTTTCAGGACAAGGCGCTTGACCACGGCTGCTTTTCTCCCTTGTCCATGCTGGCCGACCACACACCTGACTGGCCGGTGTCGATCGTGCCCCTGCAGGTCGGCGTGCTGCAGTTTCCGCTGCCATCCGCCCGGCGGTGCTTCAAGCTTGGCCAGGCCCTGCGCCGCGCGATTGAAAGTTACCCCGAAGACCTGCGCGTGGCCATCGTGGCCACCGGCGGGCTCTCACACCAGGTCCATGGCGAGCGCTGCGGCTTTAACAACCCGGCATGGGACGCACGATTTCTCGACCTGATTGAAAACGACCCGGTGCGTCTGAGCGAGATGACCCACGCTGAATTTGCCGAGCTTGGCGGCATAGAAGGGGCAGAGGTCATCATGTGGCTCATCATGCGCGGCGCCCTATCGGCCAACATCCGCAAGGTGCACCAAAGCTACTACCTTCCATCGATGACTGGCATTGCCACCGCGGTGTATGACAACTGCGCATCGCCAGCCGTCAAAGGCGAAACCCAGCGCCACCGTCAACACATGGCGCGCCAGCTTGAGGGGGTGCAGGCGCTTGCGGGCAGCTACCCTTTTGACTTGGAGCGCAGTGTCAAGACCTACCGCCTCAACAAGTACCTGCACGCCATGGTGGAGCCGACCCATCGGCTTACCTTTCTGCAGGATCCCGAAACCAGCTATGCCAAAGCCGGGCTCAACGCGGAGGAGCAGCGCATGGTCAGCGATCGGGACTGGCGCGCGCTGATCCGCTACGGCGCGATCTTTTTTGTGCTGGAAAAACTCGGCGCAGTTGTGGGGGTGTCCAACCTGCACATTTATGCGGCCATGCGCGGTCAAAGCCTGGAAGAGTTCCAGAAAACCCGCAATGCGCCGGGCGCCTTGTATTCCGTGGCGGGAAGAGACTCACAGCCCCTGTCCTGGGAAGCCGCTAACCCCAGAGCCCGCCCAGCGCAAAAGGAGCCTGCATGGCGATGAAAATAATAGCAACAAGGCCTATATTTGCAATGGTTATCGGATTTTTGCCTGCAACATGTCGTGGCCAAAGCCCCGGTTGCAAGTGGCGGAGGCTACCCGACCAAACCCATTCGCCAAGTTGTACCATTCACACTCGACGGCAGCACGGACATCCTTGCGCCCGCCATCGGGCAGGAGCTGACTAGGCCTGGGGCCAGGCGTTCGTTGTTGACAACATGCCCGGCGTGGGAGCCACTTCAGCCTCCGAGTCAAATTCGCAACGGCTGATGTCGTCTACGGATCGCCCGCCCTTGGTCTTGCCTATTTAGTCGGCAGAGGCAGGCTTGCACCCAGTTGTCGTCCGCCTCGGCGCCATCCATAGAGGGCTTCTGTCAGTGAATTTCACACTGCACCAAGCGGAAGCCTCGCCGGAAGAGCGATGTGAGGCGTACCAACGATTCAAGTTACCAGATGCCGAGCGTCTTCAACTTGAGGGATAGGTGGATCGTGCGAGGTCGCAGGCTCGGTCGCCGTTCATCAACTTATTTGCAAGTTCGAGCGTGCTTCAATGAAGCGAGCACATTCTCCGGGCCCTGGGCTGCCTAACTGTTCTTTCGACGCGGACGCAAACGTGCTTCCTCGCGCGTCGCGCACTCGCGTCATGTGCACCGGTCAACTTCAATGTTCGGCCTGTATTTTTAGTCGCGCCAAGGCGGTAATCTGGCGCGCGACTTGCATGTTTTGATGGCCCCAACATCAGGACATCATCATCGCACGCTACAGACTGGTTGACCGCTCCCCCAAGTTCATCCCGGTAGTATTTGATGCGCAAATCCAGCCCGGCAGCTTTTAATACGCTCGCGACTATCTTGTTGACAACGAGCTGGACCTAGCAGCGCTGCATGAGCGCTACAACAACGATGAAACCGGCGCGCCTGCCTATGACCCTGCAGTGCTCCTCAAGATCGTCTTGCTGGCCTACAGCCAAGGCATGATTGCCAGCCGAAACATCGAACGCGCCTGCCGCAAGAACGTCCTGTTCATGGCCCTGTCCGGTGACAGCGCGCCCCAATTCACAACCATAGCCCAATTCATCCGCGAATTAGCCCCGCAAATTGAGGCCTTGTTCACCCAGGTCCTGCTCACCTGCGATGCCCAAGGCCTGATCGGGCGGCACATGTTTGCCATTGATGGTGTCAACCTGCCCAGCAACGCCAGCAAAGAAAGAAGCGGCAGCTTTGCCGAGCTGGCTCAGGAGGCAGACCGCATGGAGCGAGCTGTCAAGAAAATGCTGGCCACCCACCAAAGCCGGGATGCGGCAGGCCCAGACGAAGACGATGACAGGGTGGGCGTCCAATGCATCACCCACCTGCAAAACGAGGCTGCCCGCATCCGTGACTTCCTGGCGACGAACACCGAACGCAAAAGTGCCAAGGGCAGCATGCTCAAATCCAACGTCACAGAAAACGACAGCGCCAAGATAGCCACCTCCAGGGGAGTCATCCAGGGCTGCACCGCAATAGCTGCGGTAGACAGTACCCACCCCAAGTCATCGTCGCAGTCGTGGCACGCGGCTCAGGCTCCGAGCAAAGCACACTCCTACAAATGGTCAATGATTAACGAATCATATTTGGAGTTATATCGGAATACGCAGGAACAAAGGGCGTGTTGATTTGGCGCCATATTTCATGATCGCGGAAACGAGAAGATCTGTACCTGGCATGCGTGTAACACCTAGGTACCGCCGATTAAGTTTGAAAGGCTAAATGCACAAAAGAAAGAAGATGAAAAAGTACAAAATCCAGCAAGCTCTTTGGATTACTCAGAGCTCGTGCAAACCGAGCCATCAATTGACTGCAACCGTCAAGTCGATCTAATAAAAAATACCCAAGAGGTCAAGAATCTTTAAATCGTTCAAGGGATCGGGGCAAGCCACTAAAACCAATAGTGGGGTCGTGGGAAACTGCTGTTCCTGCGGTGATTTGGGCCAATTCTGAACGGCCTTTCTTTACATTGTTTTATCTTCGGCTTGCAAGGCCCAAAAGTCCCAAGCTCTTTGTACTTGCCCTTGGTTTGCGAGATCGGCATTTAAAGCCTCGGAATCGGTGAGGTAAGTTGGCTCTCCAAGGGCCATCGCTTGCGCTTGTATGGCGGCATTTTTTTCCGCATAGACAGCACGAAATACCGCCTGTTGAAGAGAGCCACCTACAACTGTTACGCCATGACCTCGCATAAGTACGATGGCGTGATTGGCAAGTGATTTAGCCAGTGCAGCACCCAATTTGACATTCCTAATAAGGAGGTCGCTATGGTCGCCGGCATGATCCCGAATTTCAAAAATCGGACTTTTGGAAGTTAGAAATCCTCCCATGTGACATATTGGCCTTAGGGTTGCTGTCGGTACCACGGTGAACGGAACCAGCGAAGCGGAATGACTGTGTACGACGGCCTGCACGTCGGGACGCTCGCGATAGATAGCTCCGTGAAGAAAGCGCTCAAGGTACACCTTTTCATGCGATCGTCCTTGAGGATTTCCATCTAAATCAAAAGTCATGATGTCTTCTGCTTTCACGAGCGCTGGCGCCAGATTTCTTGAAAGAAAGAAGTTTGTGTGATTGTCGGGATCGCGTACGCTGACGTGGCCAAATGCATCAAGGACGGCTTGATTAAAAAGTATCTGATTGGCTTGTGCCAGTTGAGTTTTCATCCCTTGACCTTTTGGTTGAATGTGCGACTAAATGCGCGGAGGAAGTGTAAAAAATAATTAATTGCTGGCCCCCTTTGGAGTTTAGTCTTCAATAGACTCCAAAAGTCCTTGCAGTGTTGCCTGAGGCCACGGGCAGCACAGTTAGCAAGCAGCTCTGCAATTCATAGTGCACTAAATGAAAAGATATCGGCATTAGGCGTTCACTTTCCAAAAAAAGGAGTTCGACGAATGAAAGGACGCCAGATTCGACTTGTTGTGACGATACAGCGATATTTACGTTCCTAAAGTCTGCTCGTATAGATTGCGCACGAGCGTTCCAGCTCTTGGGACCACCCAAGATTCATCGACAAGTGCTTCGAACTTAATCAGCACTTCATTTGCCAATGGATGCCCGTTTTTAACCACGATAGCCAGATGATCCTCAAATAGCCCTTCCTGAGCCAGACCGCTTTGCGCACAGCGCCGACTAAGATATCGATAGCTCCGCAGGCTACTCCAAGGATTTAGAGAATTAAATGACCCGTCGACTAGTTCCACAAAAAGGTGGGGATGACTGTCTAGCAACAGATTTACGATCCTGGGAACTATGATTGAGGTGTCCAGCTGGGGACGCTGACAGCAAGCCAGCCTAGTGCAATTTCGAAGTATTCGGATAGACCTTACGCAACCATATTCATTTCTTTCAGGGCTATTTTTGCTACATGGGATAGCTGGTGGGTTACTTCGTTGGGAACCATACCGTGCCTCCATTGCAACAAAAGTCGTCGACTGACGAATTACTCTAGCTTTTGAATGGAGCGCGTCACTGGGGGCTGAGAGATTCCAAGTGTCGATGCCACACGTTCTTTAAACTAGTACTTCACGATTTTGCTCACGATGTCAATATGTCGAGTTGTGACTTCGTGAGAAAGAAGGGAGCCGGAAGATGATTTGTTCCGAAGTCTCCAGTTGCTTTAAGGCCAGTAGCAGGTGTTGCAGCACAAAATATCCAGGCGCTGTAAGCATCAGGTTTTGCCGTATGCGGTCAAATAGGAAAATGCCAGGCTGCTTACTCATCTCCAGGAAGGATCTGGTCATAACAGTTGCTGCACGATGCAGCGTCAAATCGTCTTTGGTAATGGATCTGTGATCAGAAACGGCAATGGGCTGTGCGTATACGAAGGAAATTTGGCTCTAATCTATAGTTTGTGACGCAACTATTTTTAAGGCGAGTGCCTGTTCTTCTTTGTGTGTCGTGATCCTTGTCCACAAAGTCTTTTAAGACTTAAGTCGGCAGTCGTCCAAAATTGCTGAATTCCTAAGTACTCGATGTCTTGCGAGCAAGCTGGTCCGCTGCTTGAATGCGGAGCGACCTGAAAATTTAACATCGGCAAGCCTCGATCGAAGCTTTGCGGTCTCTTTAGAGCTATGCCCGGCTTGCGAAATTTTTGACTGCGATGGGAAATTCTGGCGGATGCGGGCTGTTGCTGTTTCTCAATAGCTCGCTGAACAGCCGCCAGCTTTGAATGTCGATTCGCCTGTGCGGATACTGTTAAAGCAAAAGCGCAGCTAATTAGACGCGAAGTAGCACGTATGTTACCCGCGCGTATGGAGTAATCTGACTCGAAACAAGTGCTGCAATGACGTGCGCCCAACAGTCGCGAATAATCTTTTTTATAAAGTGTCCTAAATTAATGTGTGACGGGAATTCAGTTTCCGTGGGCAAGAGAAGGAGTTGGTAGAAGGACAGCTCGTGGCGACCTAAGCCGACGATATCCGGGTGAAGGCCAAATACCGGCGCCTTCGGTCTGAACGGCGGTTTGCGATTCCGGAATGAATGACATCTGCGGTCGGTCACCCGGCGTGATTCTTCCCGGCAAATGTGGATTCTGCCCTACCAGCTTTCAAACGCAGGATGCTCGAAGGTGCAAGGGCACATGCTTGGCGAACCTATCGGCGCAAGACGGTCGTCCGCCGCCACCGTGCTGGCCTCATTGGTAATGCGCTGATTCAACGAGCCGGAGCAGGACTTCGATCCCCACAGGCAAAGCTGCTTAGTTTCACCGACAGTTGACAGGATATAGCCCTGCAGGAAAGGTACTTAAATGACTTTAACTACGTATGTTTATGTCGCGTCGCAATCCTTCGCAAGCTAGTGGAGGCTGGCCACCAAGGTTTTGAACCTGCGCGATCTGGGTCGGCTCTGCTGGAGGCCCTGCGATTTTCCCCTGCCGACCACAAGCGGCGACCCGACTGAATGCGGAATCCAAACTTGGGAGGCTTCTAAACGGAAGAATGCTTGAAGGCTACCTGCTTAAAATCAATCAGTTAAAAAGCAGGTGTGTTTGCGCTATAGCTATGCCCTGATTCCCGCTACTGCAAAATAATTGCGGCGTGTTGTTCAGGGATGCCTGAACTACTACGCAGTCTTAGGTAACCTGAGACTGCTGAGCGCCCCGGGGCTGAAGTTTGCCAATCACAGCTGCACGCCTAGCTGCGGCGAAATCACCACTCGCGTATGATCTGGCAAACTTTGACCACCGTGTTGATAGCCACGTCCCAAAAGCAAGGATTTTCCATCCGTACTCGAACCGATGCTTCGAGTCGTGACTCTAGACAGGAGCCATATGTGTTAATTCTGCGTGCACGGCTATGTGCAGGGCGCACGCGGGGCAATCCGCGCTTTTACCGCGACCTTATTGAACTGCTTCTGACTAACAATTCGATGATGTTCAGCCTGGCAACTACTGCCGTTTTTATTTGAAGCGAAAGTGCACATGAAAGCTGTTGTGGTTCAACAATCAAGCGACCTCAAGACTGAGATCAACTCAGAGCATACTGTTCTCGTCATTGACGACGATATCGGATTTTTCATCGCCGTAACTTCTCGGCTAATGGATCGGGCCTTAAATGGAAGGCTTAAAAAATATGGAGTTTCGTTTGGCCAATGGCCATTTCTTATGATGTTGTGGGCTGAAGAAGGCTTAACTCAAAGAGAGCTCAGCCGGCGCGTGTCAAATGAAGAGGCAACGACAACGCGCACGCTGGACCGCATGGAAGCAGATGGGTTGATTCGGCGCGAGGCGAACATCACGGATCGGCGTCAGCGGATTATTCATCTCACCAGTAAAGGTAGGTCTCTGCGAGACAAGCTTGTGCCAGAGGCACTCGCTGTAAGTGAGCTGACCACGGGTCAGCTCACTCCAAAAGAAGTGGCAGCCCTTCGAGCCGCTCTTAAGAAAATGGTTGGGACGCTGAAAGAACTATCGCGCTAGGGAACAGTCCCCGTCGACCACGAAAGATTTTAAAAAGGAAGATTGCCGCAATGGCGACACTGGTGGTGGCAGGCCCTGCCTTGCAACTGCACACTGAACATCCCGCACCACAAAATCACAAAGCGGATTGACGCCTAGCTTGGTTCGCCCGACAGTTTGTGCATCGGTGCTACTTCCGGTCGCCAACTTCAGCGAGCCAGCTCATTATTATGTCTGCGACCTGAAGATTATTTTTATCAAACATCATCATGTGCGTATTACCTTTGATGCCGTTGTCCGGAAGCAAAAAAAACTTTGCGTTGCCGCCGGCTGCCTTAATCGTGTCGACCGTAGCAATGCAGCCATTTCGCCGCGTGTCACTGTTCGGGCCCAGCGCGCCGACAGTGTAGTCCCCCCAAAATGAAAGCATCGGTTGTTTGACGAAACGCTTCGACACATCGTCGGCGCTGAGCGGACCGCAGCTGCCTTCAATATCGACTAAGGCACGCACTTTGTCGCTCTGGCGCACAACCTCGAGTCCATAGCCGCCCGCTTGCGAATGAACCATCAAGATGGCTGGGCCGATCTTGTCGAGCAGGGCAACAAGGGCCTTTGGGGTTTCTTTGATACCCTGCCCCGCGAGCGTAACTTCAGTGTTTGGCACCAGCTGAGCGAGATATTGCTCAGTTGCCTCGACCGGGAACTGCATGCCAGGATATGCCCGAGGATAGTCGGGACCAAAGTGGAACGATTGCCAAGCGCGCTCCCGCGTAGGGATCGCAATCTGAGATAACAATTTGACATCAGATTGGACAATTGCTCGGTTGATGGGTGTTGGGTCAAAGCCCGATCGCCCACGGCCGACTTGGTCAACCACATAGACCGGATAGCCCTTTCGCGCGAAGTAGGTCGCCCAGCCCTCGCGACCGTCCGGCGTCGTCTCAAAAGTGGCTCCGGTATGAGTGGATCCGTGGACCATCACGATAGGCGGCGCGCTTACCACTTTTGGAATGCGGTAATGGACGTACATCTGATCGATGATGATGTGCCCGGACCCAGCACCGCCTACTCGACTACCCGGATCGCCAGGGTGCTCAGAGAAGATAGACCGGCCGCCGACAAAGAATGTGCCTTCGTCTGAGAGCTCCAATGGGCCACCGAGCGAGCCTGCAATTGCAGGTGCAGCAAGTATTACTGCAAAACCAATAGCCAATATCGCGTAACAAAACCGGTTTTTCTTCACAACATTCTCCTCAGGAAAACTTCCGTGTTTCAATAGAATTTGTATGATACTTGACTTGCTAACAGTTGTCAAGTCTAGTAATTCGGCGCCCCATTTAACTTGACGGTTAAGGGGCAGCGAGGTTTATGCAAAGGGTGACTTATTGCGTTGTCGGCATCCCTACGAGCCCAAACGGGATTACTGAGAGCAAGTGGCCTATCTCATACATCTTGTTTTCAGCAGTCTTCATTGCAGGGTTGCTTTAAGCGGTCCTGAAGCTTTTATGAGTAATTGCGGACTTTCACTTCCATCGCGCCGATCGATTCAATTTCGGCACGAATGACATCGCCGCCGCGGATCGGACCGACAC
>ENA-OFCF01000506-OFCF01000506.1-metagenomes-genome-assembly--contig:-NODE-506-length-17037-cov-4.123425_pt1 | contig 17037 bp, 10 predicted proteins | sample MGYA00153387_OFCF01 | MGnify analysis MGYA00153387
CGCGGTGCAGCGCGCGTGCGCGCCGGAGGCGGCCTCGGGCAAGGTCCCCTGGGCAGCGCGCGCGAGCTCGAGGGCGCGGCCCGCGTCGTCGGGCTCGTCACGCTCGCGTGCGATCCGTGCGCCCTCGATCAAGAGGGCCTGGCGGTTGACGGCCTTGACCTCGGGGTTGAGCAGCAGGCGATCGAGGCAGGCGAGCGCGATGCCGGCGTTGCGCGGCGCGGCGGTCCAGAACGCGGCCTCGAGCTGGCCGCGGTCGAGCACCGGCGCCGGACGATCGGCGATCAGCGAGATGCCGATCCGCACGCACTCGAAGGCCGAGGCGCGCAGGGCCTGGCCGGGACCGCTGTCCTCGTCGCCGTCCTCCGGCGCGACACCGGCGGCCTCGTGGAACAGCATGCCGGCGCGCAGCAGGGTCCGGCCGCGCTCGACGGGATCTTCGGACATGTCCGCGAGGACACGTGTGTGCTCGGCGGCCTCGGCGAGCCGGCCGCTGTCCTGACACAGGGTCGCCAGGGCGGTGCGGGCCTTGCGGCCCCTGGGATGCAGCGCCGCGGCGCGCTCGTAGCGGGCGGTGAGGCGCTCGGTCTGCTTGAGCTGGATGTCACACTCGGCGGCGATCATCAGCAGGTCGCTGACGAGCTCGGCCTGACCCGGACGCAGCTCGAGGCCGGCGTCGAGGCGCAGCTCGATCGGGTCGATCGCGGCGAGGGTGTCGCGCCAGCGGCCGGCGGCGTGGCGGTTGCGGGCCATGGCGGCGCGGATCTCGAGGTTGTCGGGGTCGTGGCGCAGGGCCATCGAGAGCCGGCGGTAGGCCTCGGCGCTGCGATCCGTGAGCTCGAACAGGTGCGCGAGCAGGACCAGGCCGGAGATCAGGTTCTCTTGATCGCGCAGGAGCCCGAAGGCCTCGACGGCGCCCTCGAGCACCGGCTCGGCCTCGGCGAGCAGGTGGAGCTCGAACAGGACTGTCCCGAGGGACAGGCGCAGGAGCCAGCGTCGGACGCGGCGTTGTTTCGCGGTGCTCATGCCGGTCTCTACGCGCGAGCGGCCCGGTCTACTTCACGGTGACCGTGCCGGCGGAGCTGTATCCCAGGCTGTCGCCGACATACATGAACTCGGCCGCGGCGGGCGGCAGCACGAAGCTGCCGGGGGTCGATGCGCGCACGAGGTAGGTCGCCAGCACGCGCTCGCCCCACACGCGGTCGAAGTAGATCTGCACGCGATCGTCGCGCAGCTCGATGAAGCTGGCGTCGCTGCCCCCGTAGCGCAGCATGTCGGCGAACGGGTGCTTGTCGGAGAGCTCGGGCGCGCGGGCCACCGTCCACAGGTCGGGCTGGATCGGCTCGAAGCCGGCCGGCAGGCGGTCGGTGATCGCCAGATAGTTCATCTCGCTCGAGTCCAGGTCGCCGACCGGCAGGTCCGCCAGCAACGCGACCCGCAGCACCGTGCCCGGCTTGACCGCCGCGAGGTCGACCTGCTCGCCGCGCGCGTCGGTGATCACGCGGTAGATGTCCGGACCGTCGGCGGCGCTGGTGGCCGCGAGGCCCTTCGCGTCGCCGAGCTCGCGCTTCCAGCTGCCACGCACGATAAAGGCCAGCGCCGCCTTGCTGTCGCTGCCGAGCACGAGCGCCCGTGGACTGCCACGCAGGTCGGCGACCGGGATGTGGAACTCCTGACTGCCCCCGCCGATGTCCTTGAACGGCGACAGCGTCGTCTCGCCGAGCGTGACCGAGAAGCTCGCGCCCTCGGCCGGTTGCCCGCGCAGCTGCTCCGCGACCGCCATCAGCGAGAACGCCGTCGACTGCGTGGTGTACGACTCGGTCTCGCCCGCCAGCACCTGCACCAACTTGGTGTGCAACGGCGTGCCCGGACGCAGGCGTCCGAGGGCGATCGCAGCCTGTGCGCGCGTACGAGTCGGCGAGCCGTAGTAATAAAAATCGCTGTTGCTGCGGTCCTTGACGAGCTTGCCGTCGGCGTCGAACGCCGCCTCGACCTCGTCGAGTAGCGCCTTGACGCGGTCCTCCTGGCCCTTGAGGCTGCCGAGTGCGATCGCCAGGCTGGCCTTGCCGAACACGCCCTGGTCGTTACGCCGGTCGTGCAGCGCGTCGGCGCTGCTCGCCGGCAGGGTCCCGAGGTCCGCGAGGCTCTGGGCGATCGCCGCCTGCACCTCGGCCTCGATGCCGTCGCTGAGCAGGCGCTCGATGAGATACTCCTCGACGCCCTTGAGCAGACCGTCGGGCAGCTTCACGTTGGACTGCTTGGCGGCCACGATCGCGCGCGCGGCGTAGGCAGTCCCGTACACGTTGGGCGAGCCGTCGCCGGGCCAGTAGCCGAGGCCGCCGCTGGCGGTGCGCATGGTGGCGAGGCGCTTGAGGCCCGACTCGATGCGCTTGTCGAGCTCCTCCTGCGACATGCCGGTGAAGCCGATCCGCGGCAGGATGTCCTTGGCGGCCAGCAAGGGCAGCAGGCCCGAGGTGGTCTGCTCGACGCAGCCGTGCGGGTACTCGAGCAGGAACTGCATGCGCGCGCCGAGCTCGGGCCACAGGTGCTGGCCGACTTGCAGCGTCACGAAGTCCTGGTCACCGCGCCCGACGAGCACGGTCTGCGGCACCTCCATCTTGATCTCCTGGCGACCGACGAACGCGCCCGTCAAGTGCGGGCGCTCGGTGAGCCCCGCGACATCGACGGGGATCGTCGAGATCACGGCGTCGCGGACCTTGTCGGTCGCGTCTTTGATCGCAAAGTCGAGCTTGAGGTCGCCCGCGGCCTGCGCCGTCAGCGGGAAGCCGACCCGCATGTGACCCTGCGCCGGCACCTGCACCAACTGCTCCGCGCCGTTCATCAGCACCTTCGCGCCGAACGGCTGGTCCGTGTTGTTGTGGACCATCGCCGCCGCCTCGAAGCTGTCACCGACCACCGCAAACCGCGGCACCACCGGCACCATCATCACCGGACGGCGCACCGTGAACTCGCCCTCGGCCGCGGCGCCCTTGCCCTGCTTGTCGATGATGACGGCCATCATGCGAAAGCGCGTGAGATTATCCGGCAGGTCGAAGCTGGCGGTCGCGCGACCCTCACTGTCGGTGCGCAGGTCGGGCTTCCAGAAGGCCGTCTGCACGAAGTTCTTGCGCGCGTTGGACATCGTCGACGAGCCGTCGCCCGCGCCGTCGCCCGCGGTCTGGCTGTGGTTGAGCAGCGCGGCGAGGGCGTCGCGGGTGTCACCGACCTGGAAGCGCAGCGGCTGGCCAGGGCGCAGGGCGGTGGCCGGATCGGTCGCGTGGAAGTTGGTCATGCGCAGGATGCCCTCGTCGACCACGGCGAGCGCGATCTCTGCGTTGGCGACGGCGACGCCCCTGTCCTTGACGTCGATGGTGACGGTCACCGGCTCACGCGGCTCGTAGGTGTCGCGGTCGCTGCGGACGCTGGCGGTGAGGCGAACGTCGTCGAGCGCGACGGGGATCCGCAACGCACCAATTTTCCAGTCGGTGCGCGCGTCACCGCCGCCGATCGGCAACAGCGTGACGGTCGCGTGCACGTAGGGCGCGTGACCGGCCAGCACCGGGACCTCGAACACATGCGCCGCGTCGTCGAGGCGGATCACCTGGTGACTGAGCAGGCCGCCCTGCTCGAGCGTGAAGATCGCCGTCGCCGCCGGGAACGGGTTCTGGATCATCAGCTTGGCGGTCTCGCCGGGCACGTAGCGGCCCTTGTCGGCGATGATGTCGATCGTGCGGCCGCGGGTCGGCACCGCCTTGCGCTCGCCGTCACTCTGCCCCCAGGCCCACAGCGAGCCGACGCCGCCGGGTTTACCCCCGATCTCGGTGATGACCTCGTAGGATCCGTTCTCGGTCGGGGTCAGGTCGCAGTTCACGGCCGTCGCGGCGCTGACGGCCGTGCACTCGCCGATCGGCTTGACGGTGCGCTGCCACTCGTAGTCGTAGCCGCTGCCCTTGCGCCGGGCCTTGCGGGAGTAGGACCAGTCGACGAGGTTGAGCTTCGCCTTGACGTCGACGCCGACGACCGGCTTGCCCTCGCGGTCGATGACGCCGAGCTTGACGGGGATCGCCACGCCGACATCGCCCCACGGCTTGTCGATCTTGACGCCGACGTAGCGCTCCGAGGGGTGCACGACCACGCTGCTGCGACCCGCGATGTGGCGGTACGAGGTGTCGGCGACGTCCGCCTCGAAGGTGAACTTCTGCGGGCCGACCGCGTCGCCGAGGTCGAGCTTCTGCGTGACGGCGAGGGTGCCGTCGGGTCCGAGCGCGCCGCTGTCCGCACGCGACCAGTTCGTGGACGCCTCGCTCTCCTCGTTCCACCAGTTGTAGCGGTCGTCGGTGAAGTGAAAGCCCGCGTCGGTGAACGGCCCGGACGGCAGGTCGGCCGGCTCGCGGGTCAGGGTCCACTCGACCTGCGCGCGGTCCATCGCGGCGCCGAACAGGTACTTGCCGAGGACGGTGGCGCGCAGGTTGTTGCTGGCGGCGAGGGTGGTGTCGACATCGACGGTGAAGCGCGGCGGCTCGAACTCGGCGACCTGGATGACCTGCTCGTCGAGGGGGGTCTCGGGGTCGGAGGCCTCGGCGACCTCGATGCGATGGCGCCCGACGCGGCCCTCGGCGGGGATCTGATACTCACCGGCGACCGATCCCATGTCGTCGCTGACGAGCGCGAGCTCGCCGAGCAGATCGTCCGTGGGCCCGAGCACGCGCACGCGCATCGGCGTGCCCGCGATCGGCACGATCTGCTCGCCGAGCTTGCGGCGCACGCTCGCCTTGATGAACACCTTCGAGCCCGGGCGGTAGATCCCGCGGTCGGTGATCACGAGGGCCCGGCGGTCGCCGAGCACCGGCGCGTACTCGGCCGCGAGGTGGGGGAACAGCCGCGAGTCGCCGTGGCCCTGCGCGAGCGAGACCTGCAAGGTCGTGTCGCCCTCCGTCACCGACAGCAGGCTCGTGCCCGCCTTGCCGGTGCCGACCGGCAGCACCGCGAAGCCGTTGCGGTCCGTCAGCCGGCCGACCTGTGCCTCGCCGTTGATCGCGAACGCCGCGCCGAGCACTGGCTCGCCCGTCGCCAGGCGCGCGACGTGGACCAGCGTCGCCTCGGGCGTCACGTGCGTGTGCACGGCGAGCGCCCGCTCGTCGCCCGGCGTCACCAGCGTCATCGGCGACTTCGCGGCGCTCATCCACGAGGGATAGTTCACCGGGCTGGCGCCGAAGGCCGCCTCCTCGAGCGTCACCGTGAGGATGTAATTCTTGCCGGGCCTCAGCTGCGAGAGCAGGTCGACCGGCGTCTGCACGAACTCGTTGCGCATCGCCGCGGGCTTGAACTCGAGGACGACCGAAGGTGGGTCACCGGGCAGCTCGTGCTGCTCGACCTGCGTGCGGGCCTTCTTGAGCGCCTCGGCGTCGTCCGGCACCGCCCACGCGCGCACCTGACCGCGGCCGACGTTGCGGGTCGTGATGGTGAAGCTGTGCGAGGCGGCGGCGTCGAGGATGAGCACGCCCTCGGGCATCGACACGCTGGCGGCGAGCGGCGTGGTCTCGACGATGAGGTCCATCGCTGGCGTGGTGTTGCCGAAGCGGTCCTTGAGCGCGGGGAGCTTGACGGTGTACTCGGTCGACGGGTCGAAGGCGCCGGACAGCGAGATGCGCCCGCTGCTGTCCCAGCTGCCACCGGTGTACACGTTGAGGTTGGCGACCGGCGGCCACACGGTGATCGCGGCCTTGAGCTGCGCGTCTTTGGTGATGATCGGGTTGGTGTACTCGATGACGACCTCGCGGCCGTCGGTGCGCAGCTTCGGGGCGGTCCAATCGCACTGACTGCGCTCGTAGGAGTATCCACAGCCGACCTTGGAGAGCTCGAGCGGCCCAGCGACCGCGTAGCGGTAGGTCAGCTCCTCGACCTCGACGGCGATGTCGTTTCCGGCCGTGAACGCCCCGGCACCGCGGATCTCGACGATCTGCCGCGGGTTCAAGGTGTAGCCCTCGAGGCGGCCGGTCTTCGCGTTGGTGAGCGCGACGGTGATCTCCGGCTCCTTCTTCGTCTGCTCGTGGTCGGGGATCAGGTCGGCGCGCACCTTGATCGCCTCGGCCGCCTTCCTGAGGTTGATCGGCTGATCGAAGACGACGCGGATCGGGTCGCCCGCGGCGACCTTGGTGCCCGAGCCGGGGAACATCTCGACGACCTTGGGCTCCCCGGGGACCGGCATGTACGTGATCACCTTGCCGGCGATCGAGATGCGCGGCTCGGCCGTGAACTTCCCGATCCACGGCTGCGCGAGCGCGACGGCGTCGGTGGTGGTGACGTCCTTGACCGTGATCGTGTAGGTCGTCTCGGGATCGAAGGGCTTGCTCGCCGTGAACTCGAGCGCGTTGTTCGAGGTCCACATCGCCTTGCCGGCCACCGCCGGCTCGATCGTCACGGTGCCTGCCGCCGCGGGCACCGGCTTGTCGTTCTTCATCGGCCGCGGCAACTTCGCCGGCCGGTTGAACACGACGCGCACCGTCTGGCCCTCGACCTCGAAGGTCCGCTCGGCGTCGTCGACCTGCGGCGACTGGACCTTGAAGCCGGTGTTCGGGTCGGTCTCATCGGTGCCGGCGATCTCGAGGGCCGGACGGTCGTGACGGCCGACGTGCGGCGGCGGGAACACGAGCACGCCGCTGCTGGCGTCGGACACCGTGCGCGCGAGGATCTCGAGCGGCCCGGTCGGCTCGCTCAGCTCGGGGTCCGGCGTCGACGGGACCGGCGTACAGGCGAGTGCCGCCAGCAACAGCGGTGAGATGCAGACGATCGGTCGAACGAAACGGCGAGTGCTTGGGGCCATGGCGGGCGGCAATTGTGCAAGACTGACAGCCAGCGAGAAAGCCGAGGAGTTACGCAAAGCTCCGCGCGGTAATGGCGACCCGTGACCGACGGCCACGCGCGACGTGACTGGTGATGTCACGAATCGTTGCATCGAATGTCATCGCTGGGCCCCCACGACCACGTGCAGCGCCGTTCTCCGTTATGTTACGCATTATTTCATCCGGGAGCCGAGCGCCCGCCCGCGTATGAACAGCGTCACCGCACGCTTGTCGTCCAGTCATCGTGAGGGCTACCAGGTGACGTGGCCACCGACATCTCCATCCTCACCACCGCGCCCGGCCTCTGCCTGACGTCCCTGACGTCCCTGATGTGCCTGATGTGCCTGTCATGCAGCGACGCCGGGGACGCGAGCACCGGCACGAGCGACGCGAGCACGAGCACGAGCACGGCCCCGACGACGACGGCCGCCGCGAGCACGGGCGACACACCGACGGCGGGCGAGTCGGGCAGCGCGGGCGAGTCGGGCAGCGCGGGCGAGTCGGGCACGGGCAGCGCGACGACCGGGGCCGACGACGCGCTCGGCCTCGAGCTGTTGCCGCGCCTGGCCGGTCTGTGGAGCGGCCCGGTGACGATGACGCCGCTCGGGACTTTTGCGCGGATGAACGTCGACATCCGCGCTGCCTCGGACGAGGTGTTGTTCGGGCGTGTCGACCTCGACGCGGCCAACAGCCTGCGCTTTGCCTTCGAGATCGAGGAGCAGGACAGCGAGCCGACGCTGGTGTATCGCAACGGCGGCTACTTCGTCGGCCTGCTGCGCGACTCACGGACGAGGTTGATCGAGCACGACGCCGCCGCGGGCACGTGGAAGTTCTGCTCGACGAGCGCGCAGGGCTGCGACTACATCGACGCGCGCTGGAACTTCACCGCCGACGACGCGCTGATCTTCGATGTCGAGGTGAAGGGCCAGCAGCATGTGTACTGGGACGCGAAGCGCATCGAGACGCGCCCGCTGCCAGCACCGTTCCCCGCCGACCCGACCCCGCAGGCGAGCGACGCACCGTTCCCGCCGATGCCGACCCTGAAGATCGACGTCAGCTGGGCCGACGCGCTGGCGGTCGACGGCGCGGTGTGGGTCATCCTGACCACCATGGACTGCGACTTCCAGTTTCAGTGCACGCACAGCCGCTCACTGACGATCGGAGCGCCCACGGGGAGCACCTCGGCGACGCTGACCCTCGAGCAGATCCACCCCGGCCCGTACAAGCTCAACGTCATCCTCGACCGCAACGGCAACCTGGCGACCACGCTGTATCCTGACAAGGGCGACGGCGTCGGCGGGCTCAACCAGGCCGTGACCGTGCAGCCGGGCGGCCAGACCAAGGTCAAGACCTCGATCGCCGTCACGCTCTAGTCGATCGCTACTTCGTCCTCGTCGATGACCGCGGCCGGCGCTTCGGCGACGGGCCGGGCCGACACCGGGATCACCGGGTACGAGCCCGAAGCGGCCGACATCGGCCCGGAAGCGCCGTCCATCGCGCCTGACTTCTGCGGCCGGCGACCGACCAGGAAGTACGTGCACAGGGCGCCCTTGCCCTTCACATGAATGATGCCGCGCCGCTGGAACGCGTACTTGTGGCGCAGCCGCTTGTACGTCGCCTCGGTCACCTGGATCGCGTTGGCGATGCCGTGCGACTCCATGCGACTGGCGATGTTGACGGTGTCGCCCCAGAGGTCGTACGCGAACTTCTTGGTGCCGATGATGCCGGCCGTGACCGGCCCGCAGTTCATGCCGATCCGGATCCGTACGCCGCGGTTGCGCTTGGCGTTGAAGCGCTCGATCACCGCGAGCATGTCGAGGGCCATCTCCGCCATCGCCTCGGCGTGGTCGGGGCGCGGCATCGGCAGGCCGCTCGCGGCCATGTACTCGTCGCCGATCGTCTTGATCTTCTCGAGCCCGTGCTTCTCGGCCAGCTGGTCGAACATCGAGAAGATCTTGTTGAGCATCGCCACCAGCTCGGCCGGCGGCAGCTGCTCCGACATGCGCGTGAAGCCGACGAGGTCGGCGAACAGCACCGTCACGTCCGGGAACACGTCGGCGATCGTCCGCTGGCCCTCCTTGAGCCGCTCGGCGATCGCGCGCGGGAGGATGTTGAGGAGCAGCTGCTCGCTGCGCTCCTGCTCCGAACGCAGCTTACGGATGTACGCGCGCTCGCGGTCTCGCAGCCGCTTCTTCTCGAGGCAGGCACCGATGCGGGCGCGCAGCACCACCGGGTTGAACGGCTTGGGCAGGTAGTCCTCGGCGCCGAGCTCGATCGACTTGACCACCGTGTCGAGCTGGTCGAGCGCCGAGATCATGATCACCGGCAGACCCCGCAGCTTGTCGTCGGCGTGCAGATGCTCGAGCACCTGATAGCCGTCCATCTCCGGCATCATCACGTCGAGCAGCACAAGGTCGAAGTCCTCGGCGCGCAGCATCTCCAGCGCCTGCAAGCCGTTCTCGGCCAGCTTGACGGTGTGGCCCTGCCGCATCAGCCGCCGCGAGAGCATGTTGCGGTTCGACTCGTTGTCGTCGACGACGAGGATCTTCCCGGTATCGGTGTGCGGGGCGACGCCGCGGCGCGGGACGCCCGCCGTGTCGCGCACCATGATCGTCGGCTCCGGTGGCTGACGCGTGGTGCTCAGCGCCTGGTTCACCGCGCCGCTCGAGACGATCTCGTCGAGCCGGCGGACCGCCTCGAGGATGCGTTCGATGTCCGCGGAGATCTCGTCCTGGCCGCGCTGCTGCGAGGTGTGCAGCAGGCGCTCGACGTGGCTCAGCAGATGGCTCAGCGGGAACAGCAGGTCGCGGTTGAGCCGCTCCTGGCTCGGACGCTGCGCGTGCGGGTCGAGGATCTCGTCGATCAACGCCAGCAGCTGCTGCGCGTCCTTCAACACCTGACCGATGTTGTTGACCACGAACTCGTTGTCCGAGGCCTCCGCGTCCTCGATCAACATCTCGCTGTAGCCGATGATCTGATTGAACGGGGTGCGTAGGTCGTGCCGCAGCTGCGCCGTGCTGGTCCGCCGCGACAGCACCTTCGGCGCGTCCGCCTCGGGCAAGTTCTGCGGCACCGCCATCACCACCGAAGTCTCGCTGGTGATCAGGTTCATCACCTGCGTCGACACGAAGTTGCTCACCTCGGTCTCGACGTCGACCCCGGCCGCGGCCGACGAGCGCGCGCCAGCGGCCGGCCGTCGCAGCTGGGGCGCCTCCGGAGGGCGGCCGTCGTCCTCGAACTCCTCGAGGTCCATATCCGCGAACTCATCGGGCGCGGCTCCAGGAGGCTCCTGGGTGGTCGGCGCGTCCTCGTCGAAGGTGTCGGCGAGGATGTCGTCGTCGTCGTCCGCGGGGATGCCTGGCTCCGGTTCCGCGGCGACGACCGGGTCGACCGGTGGATCGCCCGGCGTGCGACGATTTGGATCGTTGTCTCGCATGCGATGAGGTGCTGGCGTCGCGGTTTCCGGAACGTTGGAGCCTAACGGAGATCGTACCGGGGCATGGTACCGCAGCCCCCGTGAGAGCGGTCACGGTTTAGCGCCCATTCGCCTGCCCCATGCTCGCCGGCCCACGCGGCGAGGACAACCTCGACTTGGGCGCCCACCATGCACCACAGGGCGGGATCGCCCTGGCCGATCATGGCCGCGGACATGCGACCGCCGCCGCCGTGCCAGCCCTTCCCCGCGTCTGCGCCGGTTTCGGCTCGCAAGGTCCGCGCAGGTGTCCCCGGGCCGGTCGGCGCGGCCATGATCTCGACAAAATTAGCGAGCTTCCCGGGGGAGCGATCCCCCATACCAGGCCGGCGATGACGGCCCACCGGGTCCTGTGCGGCGCCTCTGCGGAGGTCCTTCGTCGGCGCCGCTGCGGTGCACCGGCGTCGCGATGTGCTCGTCGCGGTGCGACGTCCGCGATCGCCACGCGCAGCGTCCGACGATCGCGAAAGTACGACCCACGCGAAAGCGGGAAGTGACACCTGCACGCCGACGCGTCGACCGACGCAGCGCCAGCGCCAGCGCCAGCGCCAGCGCCAGCGCCGCTCGCACATACAAGCATCCCGCCGTGCTCGTACACGGGAGAGGTATGCATGCTCGCGCGACTTCGGCGATGGAGCGCAGAGTCGAGCGAGTTCGCTGGCAGTAGTCGACCGCACCGACCGTGGCGCGCCCCGCGTTCGCATCGCGCCAGGGATGCGCTTGACCGACCGGAGCGAACGCTCGATGATGCCTGGAGGCTGCGCTGGACGCTCGTACATTGACGGGTCCGCTCGGGCGCAGACCTTCGAGGACAGGCCATGACAGAGATCCGTGATGTGTATCCGCTTAGTAGTCACATGTCGCTTCCAGAGGGCGTCGCTTTCGATGCAAAGACGCGTCGCTTCTTCGCCACCGGCCTCATGGGTGGACAGCTCATCGAGATCGACGCGGCCACCGGAGCGGAGCGCGTGTTCTACAGCTACGCGGGGCCGGTGCAGTTGTCCGGGGCCAAGGTCGATGACCAGCGCCGCCGCCTGTGGGTCTGCGTCTCGGACATCAGCGGACCGCGCGGCGGCCTCGACGTGTTCGACGTCGACTCCGGCGCGCTCCTCCAGCACTTCGAGCTGGCGCGGGGCGGCATCTGCAACGATGTCTGCCTCGACGGTGACGGCGTCGCCTATGTCACCGATTCGTTCCTGCCGGTCATCTATCGCGTCGACGCCCGTGACGGCAGCGCCGGCGAGTTCATCCGCGACGCGCAGATGACCCCGCCCCCCGGCGCCTTCGGCCTCAACGGCGTGGTCGTCACGCCCGACGGCAGGTATCTCATCGGCGGCTTCACCACGCCCTCGAAGCTGTTCATCGCCGCGATCAAGGACCCCCAGGGGGTCCGCGAGATCGCGCTCGACGGCGACCCCTTCGCCGTCCCCAACGACCCGCAATTCACCGGCGCCGACGGCATCGTGTTCATCGGCGACGTGCTCTACGTCATCAACGATGGCGGCGTGCAGCGGGTGACCTTCACCGCGCCCGACTACAGCGCCGGGCGCGTCAAGTCGGTCCATGCCCCCGAGGCCGGCCTCACGACCGCCACCGTCGTCGACGGCGAGCTCTACGTGATCAAGGCCGAGGTCGTGCGTGCGATGCACATGCGCCTCCCACCCAACCTGCCGTTCAAGATCTACCGGTTCCCGCGCTCGCTGTTCGAGGCGGACGCGGAGTAAGCCTGGACGGGCCCTGGAGAGGCCTCCAAAGCCGTCTGACTTAGTGGGCCTTGCGGGTGTTGGCGATGTGGATCGCCTCGCCGAGCGCGTGCTTGGCGGCCTCCATCACGGCCTCGCCGAGCGTCGGGTGCGGGTGGATCGTCAGGGCGATGTCCTCCGCGAAGGCGCCCATCTCGATCGCCAGCGCCGCCTCGTTGATCAGGTCGCTCGCCTCGGGTCCGACGATGTGTACGCCGAGCACGCGGTCGTCGGCGGCATCGGTCACGATCTTCACGAAGCCGGCGGTCTCACCGATCGCCATCGCGCGACCGCTGGCCGCGAACGGGAACTTGCCGATGTTGACCTTGCGGCCCTTGGCCTCGGCCTCCTCGACGGTGAGCCCCGAGGAGGCGATCTCCGGCTCGGTGAACACGACATTGGGGATCTGCCGCGCGTCATTGATCGTCTTCCTGCCGGCGATCACCTCGGCCACCACCTCGCCCTCGTGCGAGGCCTTGTGCGCCAGCATCGGCTGACCGGCCACGTCGCCCACCGCGTAGATGCCGGGCACGTTGGTCGCCTGGCGGTTGTCGACCTCGATGAAGCCGCGCTGGCTGACCTTCACGCCGGTCTTGTCGAGGCCGAAGCCCTGGTTCACCGGGCGGCGCCCGACCGCGACGAGGATGACGTCGCACGCGAACTCCTGGACCTTGCCGCCGACCTCGGCCTTCACGACGGCCTCGCCGTTGCGCTCCTCCCAGCCGAGCGCCTTGGCGCCGGTGTGGATCTGTCCGCCGTCCTTTTTGATCTGCCGCGCGACGATCTCGGCGCACTCGAGGTCGACGCCGTTCAAGATCCGCGGCAGACCCTCGAGCACGATCAGCTGGGTGCCGAGGCGCTGGAAGTACTGGCCGAGCTCGAGGCCGATGATGCCGCCGCCGACGCACACCATCCGCTTCGGGACCTCGGCCAGGTCGAGCGCGCTGGTGCTGTCGAGCACGCGCTTGTGGTCGTATTTGAAGCCGGGGATCTCGATCGGCACCGAACCGGTGGCGATGACGATGTGCTCGGCCTCGATGATGTCCTCCGGCTTGCCGTCCGCGTAGGTGATCTTCACGCGGTGCGCGTCCAGGAACTCCGCCGTGCCCTTGACGTAGGTGGTGCCCGCGCCCTTGACCAGCGACTGCACGCCGCCGGTCAGCTTCTTGACGATGCCGCCCTTCCACGCCTGCATCTTGTTCATGTCGACCGCGGCCTGGCCAAAGCTCAGACCCATGTCGGTGGCGTGCTGGGCCTTGTGGTACAGCTTGGTCGCGCTGATGAGCGCCTTCGACGGGATGCAGCCCCAGTTGAGGCACACGCCGCCCGGCTTGTCCTTCTCGACGAGCATGGCATCGACGCCGAGTTGACCGAGACGGATCGCGCAGGGATATCCGCCCGTGCCCGCGCCGATGACGAGCGCCTTCTTCTTGATCGTGGCCATGGTCTTCCTTTTCGGGGCCCCGCAGGGACAGACTAAATGCTAGCGAGCAGCAGCAGGTTCGGGTCCTCGAGGTAACGCCGTACTTCTTGCAGGAACTTCGCGCCCTCGAAGCCGTCGACGACGCGGTGGTCGAGCGACACGGAGAGGTTCATCAGGTGACCGATGACGATGTTGTCGCGGTCGTCGACGATGGGCGTCTTGCGGATCGCGTGGACCCCGAGGATGCCGACCTCCGGATAGTTGATGATCGGTGTCGCCAGCAAACCGCCGATGTTGCCGAGGCTGGAGACTGTAAACGTGCCGCCGGTCAGCTCCTCGCGCGAGCAGGCGCCTGTGCGCGCCGCCTCGCCGAGCCTGGCGATCTCACGCCCGAGGTCGAGGATGCTCATGCGGTCGGCGCCGTGCACCACCGGCACCATCAGGCCCTGCTCGGTCGCCGCCGCCACGCCGATGTTGTAGCGCTTCTTGACGAGGATCCGGCCGCCCGCCTCGTCGAGCTCCGCGTTGACGATCGGGAACCGCTTGAGCGCGTGCACGACCGCCTTCACGATGAAGGGCAAAAAGGTCAGGCTGACCCCCTGCTCGGACGCGACGCTCTTGGCCTCCGCGCGCAGCTTCACCAGCTTGGTGACGTTGACCTGCTCGACGTAGGTGTAGTGCACCGCCTCCGTGTACGATCGCACCAGGCTCTCGGCGATCCGCCGACGCATGCCCCGGAATGGGATCTCCTCGTCGCCCTCGGTGGTGACCACCGGCCGCGCCGCGGGCTTCGCAGCGGGTGCAGGCTTCGCAGCGGGGGCAGGCTTCGCAGCGGGGGCAGTCGGCTTGCCCGGCGCGACATAGGCCGCCGCGACCTCGACCACCGGGGTTGGGCGCACGGGCGCGGGCTGGCTGCTCGCGCCCGCATACAGCTCGGCCGCCTTGCCGATGTCCTGCTGGGCGCGTAGCACGTCACCCTTGGTGATGCGGCCGCGGTCGTCGGTCGGCAGCGAGTGCAGGTCGATGCCAGACTCGCGGGCGAGGGCACGCGCTGCGGGGGTCGCCAGCACCGGGCCGCTTGAGGCGGTGGTGGAGGCGGTGGTCGAAGCAGCCGGCGCGCTGGCCACGGGGGCCTTGCCCGCCGAGGACGCGCGGTCGATCACCGCGATGATCTGCTCGACCGCACAGATGTCACCGACCTGCGCCAGCAGCTCGCGGACGGTCCCGGAGACGGGCGAGGGCACCTCGATCGTCGCCTTGTCGGTCATCACCTCGACGAGCGCCTCGTTGGCCTGCACGAAGTCGCCGGGCTGCTTGTGCCAGCGGACGATCTCGCCCTCGACCACGCCCTCACCGATCTCTGGAAGCTTGAACTCGAGCATGCACAGGTCCTGTCAGTAGGTGGCGACCCGGGTGATGGCCGCGGCGATCGCCTCGACGTCCGGCAGGCCCGCGAACTCGTCGCGGCCCGTGAAGGGTCCCTCGGCGCCGGTCACTCGTAGCACCGGCGCATCGAGGTGGAGGATCGCCCGGTCGGCGAGCAGCGCGGCCAGCTCGGCGCCGGGTCCGTGCGTGCGGCCACCAGGGTGTGTGACCACCAGCTTGCCGCCCGTCGCCGCCGCGAGGATCCCCGGCTCGTCGAGCGGCGCGAGGCCGCTGACCTCGACGATCGTCACCTCGAGGCCCGTCGCCTCGACCGCCGCGAACGCCTGGTCGACCGCCGCGCCGATCGCGAACACCGTCGCCGCCGCGCCCTCGCGCACGACCCGGGTCGCGCCGAGCGGACGACCGAGCGCCGGCTTGAAGTCGTCGGCCATGAACTCGCGCAGCACCAGCGCGCGCGGCAGCAGCAGCACCGTCGGCGCCTCGCCGTCGTCGAAGCTCGCCGAAGCCCGCAACATCGCGACCGCCTCGAGCGCGTCGCTCAGCACGACCACGCGCAGGCCCGGTACGGCCGTCAACGCGGCCTCGGGCGAGTCGGCCCCGTCGCCGCCGAGCCCGAAGCCGGGGCCTGTCGGCGCGACGATCAAGACCGGAGCCGACCGCTCCCCACCCGCGGTCGAGCTGACGCGCCCGAGCTCACGCAGGGCCGCATATCCCTCGAGCATCGCGGTGGCCGAGGCGAGCAGCACGATCGGTCGGCGCCCCGCGAGCGCCAAACCGGTCGCGTGGGCCAGCGAGGCCGCGGGCGTCAGCGGCGTCGACAGCACGCGCAGGCCCAGCGCGGGGTCCTGCACGGTCGCGCGCGACAGCCCGAGCATCCCGCCCTCACGCACGTCCTCGCCGAGCAACACGCGACGCAGGTCATCACGCATCAGCTCGGCGATCGCCTCCGACAGTCGCTCGAGTACGTTCATGCCGATCCCTCGCGCTCCCCGGCTTGCTTCTGTGCGTGACTAAATGCTCGATCGAGCACGCCACGGACCTCCGCCTCGATCACGTCCTGGAAGGTCGGCGTCCACTGCTTCTCGCGGTCGAGGTGCCGGCGCAGGCGCTCGAGCGGGTCGCGGTGGGCCGGCACGTCCGTGCTCTGCTCGCCGGTCTGCAGGCGCGTCGCCACGACCTCCACCAGACCAGGACCACGACCGTCACGCGCGCGACGAAACGCCTGGTCGAGCGCTGCGTACACGCCGACGACATCGGCAAAGAAGATGCCGTCGAACAGGCCGGCCTCCAGCCGACGGGCGTAGTCGGTCCAATAATGCAGTTCACGGTAGCGGGTGGACTGGTCGCGCGGGTGGGTCCACAGGCCCTGCTGGATATGGCCGACGCAATTCATGTCGAACGCGTTGAGGCGGATTTCCTTGGGCATTGTGACTCCGGTTGTTTCCAATATAGTAGACGATAGTATCCTTTCAGGGAATTCTGCACAACATGACCACCGACCCGACCGACGCTATTTCCGCGCTGTTGAAAAGGGAGCGTCTGGCCCGTGGCTGGTCGCTGGCCGATCTGGCGCAGCACTCGGCGGTGTCCAAGGCGATGATCAGCAAGATCGAGCGCGGCGAGGCCAGCCCCACAGCCACGGTGCTGGGCAAGCTGTCCGGCGCATTTGGCATGGCCCTGTCGGCACTGCTGGCGCTGTCGGAAAGCAGCGGCGAACGCATCAGCCGGCGCAACGACCAGCCGCTGTGGCAGGACCCCGAGACCGGCTATACCCGCCGCGCGCTCTCACCGCCCGGGCGCGGCATGCTGGAGTTGCTGGAGATCGCGCTGCCCCCCAAGGCACGGGTGAGTTACCCGGCCAGCGCATTCGTGTTCCAGCACCAGCAAATATGGGTCACCCAGGGAACATTGATGTTCGAGGAAGGCGCAGACACCCATAGGCTGGAACGCGGCGACTGCCTGCAACTCGGGCCGCCGGTGGAGTGCAGCTTCTACAACCCGCGGGGCACGCCGTGCAGGTATGTGGTGGCGCTGGTTCGCAGGTAGGCGGCGGGCCGCATGGCTGCGAAGCCCTTCTACCCTTCGATCCGGGTGGCAGCGTGCCGCGTGATGGACTTCACCTCCATGGCGAGCTTTTCGGCAAAGGTCCGGCCACTGTGGGTGAGGTCTGGATGG
>ENA-OFCF01000508-OFCF01000508.1-metagenomes-genome-assembly--contig:-NODE-508-length-16968-cov-3.520369_pt1 | contig 16968 bp, 21 predicted proteins | sample MGYA00153387_OFCF01 | MGnify analysis MGYA00153387
TTTTTGAAGAACACGAAGGCCAGCTTTACTTGAGGATGCCCATTTGTTTCATCAGGCCAAGGTTGTCTTCAAGGTGCCAATTCTCTGTAATCTGCCCGTTTGCTAGGCGGTAATTATCAAAGGCCAGAAAGTCGATGGTTTGCCCCTGACCCGCAATATCTCCAAAACGCCCCGTAAAACGGCCTTTGAACTGCAGATGGACACTAACGCGATCACCGGCTACCACCATGTGCTGTATTTCCGCCGTGAGGTCAGGTACTGCAGCGCGAAACATTTGTGACGCTTGCAGTGGACCTGCTGTGCCTTGCGGCCTGCCCGGGGGGGCAGCGTTTGGTCAATAAAAGCTGGCGCCAGCGCAGCAGCTGCATACGCAATATTGCCGGTGTTCCAGAATGCTGCATAACGCCGCGCGGCAAGAATACTGGCCTCGATTTGCTGCTTGGTACCGCCAACTGCCACATGCAACGGCACCGGCACCGGCAAGTTTTCGTCTGCTGCAAAGCCAAGATTACCGGTAACCAATGTTAAAAAATAGCGTAGCAAGCAGCTCGCGAGGCATGAGAAATGAAAGTCAAAATATTTCCTTGATCATATTCAGCTTCTGCGTATCAAACACAAAAAAACGTCATGGCAATTCAGGCTCCGATGTAGCAGGTTGGGACCTTTTTACACATTTCGTTTCGCACAGATATGGCCGGGCTTGCATTAAGTTTGCCGAACTTTTTCTGACGACTGCATAAAAGTACAACCTGTGCGGTTTACGGGTAAAAGTCCAGTATTTAACTTTTTAAAAGTTGCGGCTGTTCAACGCCCAACCTCCACAGAGTCTTTACGCAAGCTTGAAAGGCACCACGACTTGTTGCTGCTCACCCAGCCCTTCAATACCCAGTGTCATCACATCGCTCTTTTTGACATACAACGGCGCTGGCTGACCGTCCTTTTTCATGCCCATGCCCACGCCGGGCGGCGTGCCGGTGGTGATGATGTCGCCGGGCTCCAGCGTCAGAAAACAGCTGACGTAACTGATGATTTTGGCGACGCTGAAAATCATGGTTCTGGTGTTGCCGGTTTGCATGCGCTTGCCGTTCAGGTCCAGCCACATGCCAAGCTTTTGCGGGTTCGGTACGTCGTCTCGCGTCACCAGCCAGGGGCCAACAGGGCCGAAAGTGTCGCAGCCCTTGCCCTTGTCCCAAGTGCCACCGCGCTCGATTTGAAATTCACGCTCGCTGACATCGTTGACGATGCAATAGCCTGCCACGTGGTTCAACGCTTCTTTTTGTGTCACGTAACGCGCGCGCGTGCCAATAACCACACCCAGCTCTAATTCCCAGTCAGTTTTAACCGAACCCTTTGGCAGCATCACCGGGTCATTCGGCCCCTGAATGCAGCTGGTCGCCTTCATGAAAACAATCGGCTCTTTAGGGATTGGCATGCCGGCTTCAAGAGCATGGTCGGCATAATTCAAGCCAATGGCGATAAATTTGGGCGTGCCCACCACCGGGCAGCCCATGCGCGGCGACCCTTTGACGAGCGGCAGCTTGTCGGCTTTCAGCTTTCGCAATTTGGCGAGCGCTGTATCGCTGAGCTGGTCAGGTCCGATGTCTTTGATTTGAGCGCTCAAGTCGCGCAGCTTGCCTTCAGCATCTATCAGGCCTGGCTTTTCCTTACCGGCTTTGCCGTAGCGAACGAGTTTCATCAAGCTTCTTTCTAAAGTTAAAAATTCATATCGTTATATCGTTATATCGTCATACCGCTATCGATTCTGCAAGTTTGTCCAGTGACAAAAGCCGATTCGTCGCTGGCTAAAAAAACGACCAGTGGTGAAATTTCACAGGCCTGCGCCAGCCAGCCCATCGGCCGGCATGCGATGAAGCTTTTGCGTGCAGCGGCGGGGTCGTCGTACGCATTGATCCAGTCGCCAAGTGATGGCGTGTCGACCGTCCCAGGACAAATAGCGTTGCAGCAAATGCCTTGCCCAAAAAAAATCTGCCGCTACGCTTTTAGTCAGCCCAATAAATGCAGCTTTCGTCGCGCTGTATACGAAGCGATTGTGAACGCCTTTGACGCTGGCAACGCTAGCCATATTGGTGATGTTTCCATGCCCGCTGGCGATCATGCGCGGCAACGCGGCTTGAATCGTCCAGCACTGAGAGCGCAAATTCAAGTCAAATGCAAAATCCCATTCCTCATCCAGCGCGTCCAGCGCGGTACCGACGTGCACAGATCCCGCGCAGTTGAACAGCACATCAATGACCGGCATGTCTGCAATCAATTTCTGGATGGCCGATTTGTAGAGCACTTCGAGCGAAGCGGTGTGGATGTTTGAAACACCCGCACAACTGGTCAGCAGCTGTGCATTGACGTCAGTGGCCCAAACCTTTGCGCTCTCAGCAGCCATCGCCAGTGCGCTTGCCTTGCCAAGGCCCTGGCCTGCTGCAGTGACCAGCACGATTTTTCCTTTTAGTCGCATGCTTGTCCCCTATCGACGGTGTGCAGTGTCACGCCTTGAGTTTAGTAGACACGCGCGCTCCGTCTACTGCCATGGAACACGTACACAGTTGCTGGTGTTACCGCGGGCACGCTCCTGGAATCCGGCGCGCCGGACACACCCACAAACTCTACCGTGCCAATGCTGTGTCAAATACCCTTCAAGCCAAATATTTACGGGCGTAAGCAGCTATTACTTTAGTAGCAAATGGTTCGTCAGCGCAAGAAGCTGAAACCGTCGCTGCCAACCTTGTCCTGGCCAACCTGAGCGGTCACGACTCGCACGGCATTGGCATGCTGCCGCGCTATGTGGATGCCGTGCTGGAGGGTGAGCTGATACCCAACGCGCCCGTGGCCACGGTGCTTGACATTGGCACCATGCTAAGGCTTGACGGCCAGCGCGGCTAGAGCCTGGTAGTTGGCAGACAGGCCATGGAGCTGGGCATTGCCGGAGCCAGAGCGCACGGCACTTTGGGGAGGATTGGCCAGTTCGCAGAAATGGCGGTTGCAGAAGGACTGGATCGCTGCATCAATGGGTTGCTCGGCACGCTGATGGCGTTTGGCGAGCACAAGGGCTATGGCCTTGCCGTAGCGTGTGAGCTGCTGGGAGAGGCACTAAGCGGCGGCGACACGTGCCACCAGCCGCCAAGCCGTGAAAACACCAGCAGCGGGCAGTCAGCAACAGCATGCTGCCAGTGCTGATTGACCCTGCAAAATTGGGCACGCAAGCTGCGTTTGAGCAGAGACCGCTCAGTTCATCGACTGGTTCCAGCAATGTCCGACCGCCGACGGCTTTGACGCGGTGCAGCTTGCGGGTGACCCGTAGCGCTGAAACCGCATGAAAAGGGAGCGCGATGGCATTGCGCTTGGCGCCGCCACCTGGGCTGAAACTGTTCAGGCCGCTGCAAAAGCAGGTGTAAAGCTGGGCGGCAATTAGCTGCGCAGCGCCGGTACTTCGCGCACGGTACTGCCTGCCACGGCAAAGACCCGGTCGCCCGCTACCCGCTCAATCGGGTGCATACCCGTAAAGCTGCCAAACGCGGGCAGCACGCCTGCTGCGTTGGTTGCAACGTCGCCCAGCACAAAGCACGGTAAACGCAGTCTGTCTTTGCCAGCGCCATTGAGCACGACACACGGGTGCGCATGGCCTGCCAGCACATAAGCGCCGGTTACCGCCTGCGGGTGGTGGCAAAGCGCGAGCGGCACACCGCCGCCAGTCAAACCGGGAACAACGAATGGCTCATCCACCACACGAATGCCGAGACTTGCCGGCGGGTCACCAGCATGGTCGTCGTGGTTACCGCGTACCAGGGTGATGGCCAGTTGCGGGTGCTGGCTGCGCCAGTCGGCAAGCGCTTGCTGGGTTGGCGCAGCGTGGGCGTGGGCCGAGTGTAAAAAGTCCCCCAGAAAAATCAACTGCTTGGATTGCGTCTGCGCCGCCGCTTCGGTAAGTCGCTGCAACGTTTCACTGGTGGTGCCATGGGGTACTGGCACACCCCGCGCCCGAAAACTGACAGCTTTGCCAAAATGCGCATCGGCCACCAGCAGCGTGGCGATGTCAGGCAGGTGAACCGCTCCGCTGGACAACAGGCGCATACGCCACCCGGCACAATCAATATCAAGCATAAAATTCGGCTTCTAGCCAATCGATATGGGCGCAGGCTGCTATAGTAAATATAGCTCCCGTGTCTCGCGCGCCGCTGCGTGTCAATCCAGCAAGATCGTCAGGCTGGCATCCAGATGCTCAGACGGCAGGCGCTTAAACCCTGACCGCGCGAAGCGCTGCAAGCGCCCCACCATGAATGCGGTAATGACCGATGCGCGTACCTGTGCGTCAACCGTCGGCGTGGCAGCACCGTTCGCGCTGGCCGCATCACGCAGCGTTTGCTTGAAACTCGATTCGAGCTTGTCGAAGAACTGGTTCATGCGTTCTTGCAGCCGGTCGTTCTCAAACACCAGCGCATCTCCCACCATCACACGCGTCATACCGGGATTTTTTTCACCAAACTGCAGCACCAACACGACGAGGCGGCGGGTGCGCACGGCGGCATCGCTCTCGCGGTCAGCAATCTGGTTGACCAGGCTGAAAACGCTCTGCTCAATAAACTCAATCAAGCCCTCAAACATCTGCGCCTTGCTGGCAAAGTGGCGGTACAGCGCGGCCTCGCTCACGTCCAACCGCGCGGCCAACGCAGCGGTGGTGATGCGCTCAGAACCAGGCTGCTCCAACATTGCAGCCAGCGCCTGCAAAATTTGCACACGCCGTTCACCCGGCTTGGGCCGCTTGCGGGCCGCAGCGTCAGTGGCAACTGTGTCGCCGCTCTGGCTGGTTTCTACTTCAAGCGCTGAATCAGGCATAGGGCGTAAGTTGCTAGGTGGGCGGTTGCAGGAACGAAAAGCGAGGCAAGGGTGATTGAGGCGGCTTTAACAACCGTCTCAAAATGATTCTCGCACAGCGCTATGACGGCGCAGCGCAAGAGTCATGCGGGTTTACCTGCTTTACGCCTCTACAAACGATGTGGGCGTTACCGTTGGCGCATCAATGGGACCGAATCATGGTTCCAAAAGCCTGCTCAGTCAAAATCTCTAGCAGCAGTGCGTGCGGCACACGGCCATCAATAATGTGCACCGAGTTCACGCCACTCTTGGCTGCATCGAGCGCACCTGCAATTTTCGGCAGCATGCCGCCTGAGATGGTGCCATCGGCAAACAGCTCGTCAATTTCGCGCGCCGTCAGGTCGGTCAAAAGCTGGCCGTCTTTGTTCAGCACACCAGGAATATTGGTCAACAGCAACAGTTTTTCAGCCTTCAGCACAATGGCCAACTTGCCGGCCACCACGTCGGCATTGATGTTGTAGCTTTCGTTATCTTCGCCAAAGCCAATCGGGCTGATGACGGGAATAAACGCATCGTCTTGCAAGGCGCGCACCACGCTCGGGTCAATGCTCACAATGTCGCCAACAAAACCCACATCGTGCGCTTTGCTGGGGTCTTTGTTGTCTGCCATGCTCAGCTTTTTGGCGCGAATCAAACCACCATCGCGCCCCGTCAACCCAACGGCTTTGCCGCCCGCCTGGTTGATCAGCCCCACGATGTCTTGCTGTACTTGTCCCGCCAGCACCCATTCAACGACTTCCATGGTTTCGTCATCGGTCACCCGCATCCCTTGAATGAACTCGCCTTTTTTACCCAGGCGGTTCAGGGCAGTTTCAATCTGGGGGCCACCGCCATGCACCACCACAGGGTTCATGCCGACCAGTTTTAGCAGCACCACGTCTTCAGCAAAATCAGCTTGCAAAGCCGGGTCTGTCATGGCGTTGCCGCCGTACTTTATGACCATGGTTTTGCCATGAAACTTGCGAATATACGGCAGCGCTTGCGCCAAAATTTCGGCTTTGTCGCGCGGCGAAATGTGGGACAAATCCGGGTCTGCAGCTGTAGCTTGGGTCATGGCATCTCGCCTGGAGCGGTAAAAGTTACGTTGGTTTTATTGTGACCGATGTCCAGCGCAGCGCTCGGCAGCTAACGGCGCAGCCAGCTCGGCACTTTGAAACGAATGATGGAGATATAAGCCAGCACATACGTCACCACAAAGACCCCGCACAACACCATCAACACAGACGTGTTTCTCCAAAACAGTACGGCTGGAACCACCGACATCAAAGTGAATCCCCACAAATAGGGAGAAGTGCGGTTGTTCCGCATCAACATGCGGCGCGATGCGTCATCATGAAACACCCGGCGAACGATTCGCCGGTGAATCAGCTGGTGGAAATGCAACGCATCAGCCACGCCGGGGAACTGACCCCGGGCAAGCTTGCGGTATGTGGAAAACACTGTCTCCCACACCGGGTAAATGACCAGCAACATCGGAAACCAGGGCGAGACCTGGGGGTGGCGCTGCACCAAAGAAATACCGCCTGCAGCGATTACGATGCCCCAAAAATAGGCACCACCGTCCCCTGCGAAGATCATGCTGCGGGGATAGTTCCACAATAAAAAACCCGCGCTGGCCCCAATCACACACACCAGCACGCCGGCCAGTTGCCGATCGCCCAGTTGCAGAGCCACGTGCACCAGGGCCGCGCAAATCATTATTGCCACCGTGCCTGCCAAGCCGTTGAAGCCGTCAATAAGGTTAAAGGCGTGAGGCAAACCAGCAAGCGCCAACCAGGCCAAAGCGATACCCAACCACGGCATGGACGCCCACCTGGCATCCATAAAATCCAGTCCAAGCCGCGGCACTGACAAACCCAACAGCGCGCAGCCCAGCGCAGCCGACAGCCCCGTGAATATCAAACGCCAGCGTGCGCTCAGGCGCTGGGTACAGTCCTCATAGGTCCCGGCCACTGTGGCCGGAATCAGCATCAATAAAAAGGCGCAAACAGCATTCCATGAAATAAATGCGTTCAGGTAAGTACCGATCTTGGGGAAAAGCGTCATGGCCGTCCAGCCCATGGCGCAAGAAACGATTATCGCCACACCACCGAGCCGGGGAATATGCCCCTTGTGAAACCGCTGCACGGAATCTGCCGCATAACTACGAGCGTGTGCACGCAAATTCACTATCAACAGCAGTGACATGATCCAGCTGATGATCAGGCAAAAGACAAACAGGCCAACCATTGATTTATTACGGTTTAATTTCGAGCCTCTAGGCTAGTAGATAAATTTTGGCAAAACCATTGTCAAAAAAACTTCTTAGCTACTTTAGGTTGGTTACGGGTCCAGACGATACAACTCTGCAGCTGTAAGTTGGGGTGGTGGCCAAAAACCTTTTAGGTCAAAGCGCAATGAAAATAGAATTCACACTTCTTGTTTTTTGCACATCTATTGCTTTCGCCCCTGAAACGAAAGCAACTTTCATACTTTTGTAGCGCTTGAACCCCTCAAAATTATTCACGATTTCTGTAGTCAGTCACGGCCATGGTGCTCAAGTTGGGCAGCTGCTTCGGGCCGTCAAGAAATGAAGTGACGCCTCTCTCAAAAAAGTAATCGTTACTGTAAATGCGCCCGCTCTTGATGCCGGATTTTTTAGCTACCAAGCTGGTGATTTTCCTTTCGTGCTCGGAAGGTGCCAATGACATTGCTACACCTTGCGTCATAAATTTACAGTGCAGGGTTGTGCTGTTTCAGTCGGCTTCCTTTGCTCTGGCGGTGGGTTGATCCAAGCCGCATTGGGCATGGGTTTCAGGCAAGGGCGGATACCCTTGAATCGGTTGGGCGTTGCGCTAAAGGCCGCATTCAGCGTCGCTTGCCTGACTTCGCGCATGGCCTGTGCCTGCCCATAGTGCACGCTGTGGGGTGTCATGTGACCACGCCTGAATGGCAATGCTGGGCGTTGTACCAAGCAAAGAATGTCTGGCAATGGCTCCTGGCATCTTCGATGCTGCCAAAGCGCTCCGGGGAGTCGGATCTGTATTTCATGGTCTTGAATTGCGACTTCGAATACGGGTTGTCGTCCGAGGTGCAGGGGCGACTGTGGCTCTTGGCCACGTCCAGATCCACCAGCAAACTGGCTACCGGCTTGGAGCGCATTGAGGTGCCCCGGTCCGGGTGCGGCGTTTGCGCACCCGGCATCACGTCGTGACGGGCCACGGTATCGGCAATGGCTGGGCCAGCTCCGCGCTCTCACGAGGCGTGCTGGGGTTAGGTCATGCACGCCAGCCATCAAGGACTCGCGAGCTTCGTGAGCGGTTCGAGCTGCTCCAACAGCGCGGCAACTTTTTTTTGGACCTCGATGACCAACTGCGCATTGCTCAGTCGCACCCGCAGTTTGTCGCGCTCACGCGTGACCAGCGCCAATTGCTTGGGCTCCTCACGTGCTGGGGCAGCTTTGGGGCCACGCTTTTTAGATTCGGCTCCACTGAGCTCACCTGCCGCATATTGGCGGCGCCATGTGGCCAGTGCAGACGAGTACACGCCTTCGCGGCGCATCAGTGCACCGATTTCACCAGGCTTGGTGCACGCGGCGGCGGCAAGCACGATGCGGCGCTTGTCGGCGTTGGTTCTGCTGCGACGTTTTGCAAGGGGGACGACTTCGGAGTCGATACTTGCAGGCAATAGCCGCGTCGATACAGGCGCATCTTCAGTCGCCCTTCGGGCTCCTTGCGATGCGCCTGTATCGACAGAATCTTTGGCTGCATGCATCCGTGCCTTGGGTTGATTGCTGATCTTCATACCTACCTCTTTGCTCTCTAAACTGACAGGCGTAGGTGTAGCAATTCATTCTGGCACGGGGGGAAGTCAAGCGAGTCATAAATAGAAAATGCGTCTTCGCCAAACCTGTAATACGGCGACTTTCAAGATTTGTTTGCTCCAGAAGTTCTTGCAATTGATAAAAAATGGAAGTCCGCTGGAAGGGCGATATCAGAATCGGGTGTCGAGTTTGAAGACTGAATTTTTGCCTTTGACATTAAACTTGGGCCATGCTGTGGATCAAGTCGTTTCATATCGTTTTTGTGGCCAGCTGGTTCGCCGGTCTGTTTTATTTGCCGCGCATTTTTGTGAACCTGGCCATGGTGCCTGCGGGCAGCATTGCCGAACGCGAGCGCTTGCTGCTGATGTCGCGCAAGCTGCTGCGGTTTACGCAAATTTTGTCGGTGCCTGCGGTGGGTTTGGGCGTGTGGTTGTGGCTAGGCTACGGAATTGGGAGCGGAAGCGGCTGGATGCACGCCAAGCTGGCCGTGGTGGGGCTGGCGATTGGCTACCAGCACCTGTGCGGCCGCATTCACCGTCAGTTTGTTGCCGGCCAAAATGCAAAAAGCCACGTGTGGTTCAGATGGTTTAACGAAGCTCCCGTGTTGATGCTGGTCGCCGCCGTGGTGCTGGTGATTGTCAAGCCGTTTTAACGCTCCATCCAAAGCATGGTGATGCCCCCGAACTCCCCTACGTTCCCGAACGGCCAAGCGGACGCGGGCAAGCCGGCTTTGCCGGATGCTTCGCGTCGTCCCCAGCAGGGGGAAAAGGCAGTACACGCAGCGCAGCGGAGTGAGAACGATAGGGGGTTGCCACATTCCAATAGGGGGGTGCCGTCCGTCAGTTGGCCCCTTGCCCTGGCAACCATCTGCGTCATCATTTACGCCAGCCTGTACCCGTTCACCGACTGGCGCAACCATGGCTTGTCGCCGTTTGACTATCTGGCCGCGCCATTGCCGAAGTACTGGACGCGGTTTGACGTTGGCATCAATGTGCTGGGCTATGCGCCGCTGGGCTTTTTACTGGCGCTGGCCGCGCTGCGCAGCGGGCGCGCCATGTGGCCGGTCACGCTGGCTGTGGCGGTGGCGGCGCTGTTGACTTTGCTGATGGAAACGCTGCAAACCTACCTGCCCGACCGAATTCCTTCGAATCTGGATGCCGCGCTGAACGTGGCGGGCGCGTGGGTGGGTGCCAGCGCGGCGTGGGGGCTTGAAAAGCTGGGCGTGATCAACCGCTGGAGTGTTTTCAGGCAGCGCTGGTTTACGCCTGATGCGCGCGGCGCCCTGGCGCTGCTGGTGCTGTGGCCGGTGGCGTTGCTGTTCCCGCCCGCTGTGCCGCTGGGGCTGGGCCAGGTGTTTGAACGGCTTGAATTTGCACTGGCCGAGGCGCTGCAAAACACACCGTTTTTAGACTGGCTGCCGGTGCGTGACATTGAGCTGCAGCCGCTGGTGCCGACAGCCGAGCTGGCCTGCGTGGCGCTGGGTGCACTCATACCCTGCCTGCTGGGGTACAGCGTGGTGCGCACTGCGGCAAAGCGGGCTGCGCTTGCGGCGGTGGTGCTGCTGGCGGGCCTGGTGATGTCGGCGCTGTCTGCAGCGCTGAGTTATGGGCCGCAGCACGCCTGGGCCTGGCTGGACGTGCCGGTGCAAGCTGGCATGGCGGCGGCGGCTGTACTGGCGCTGGTCATGCTGCCGCTGCGGCGCAAGGGTGCGGTGGTGTTTGCTGTGCTGGCCCTGCTGGCGCAACTGGCGCTGCTGAACCAGGCGCCCGAAAGCGCGTATTTTGCGCAAACGCTGCAAACCTGGGAGCAAGGCCGGTTTATTCGCTTTCACGGGCTGGCGCAGTGGCTGGGCTGGCTGTGGCCGTATGCGGCGCTGGGGTTGTTGCTGGCAAGGTTGTTCACGCGCAGCAGCCCAGAAGCGCTGATTAAGTAAAATCAAACTATGACCACAGCCCACCCCGCCCAGGCGCCCGATTCTTATTACGAGCGGCACATTTTCTTTTGCCTGAACGAGCGCGATGCGGGCAAGGACAGCTGCGCCAACCACCGCGCGCAAGAGGGTTTTGACCGCTGCAAATCACAAGTCAAATCGCTCGGCTTGTCTGGGCCGGGCATGGTGCGGGTGAACAAGGCGGGCTGCCTGGACCGCTGCGCCGCCGGGCCGGTGGCCGTGGTATACCCCGAAGCTGTTTGGTACACCTATGTGGATGCGGACGACATTGATGAAATTGTGGAGTCGCACCTGAAAAACGGCAAAGTGGTGGAGCGGCTGGTGACGCCTGCGGGTGTGGGCAAGTAAAGCTGGGCGCTTGTGTTGGGCGGGGCGCAAGCTGCTGGTTTGGCCGTTTTAAGCCATTTACCGGCTGTTTATTGCCTTTTTATGGTCATTTAGTGCTGTAGCGCAATGAATGCGGGCGCAAGCAGCTATTAATAGAGTAGCATCTACATGCTCGCCCATCCACTTTGCCAGCCACCATGAACACCCAAACCCAAAAAACCACCGTACCGGGCGCAGCTGGCGCAATCGAAATTGCCACCGACCAGCCTACCGGCCCGAGCCGGGGCGTGGCATTGGTTGCCCACCCGCACCCGCTGTTTGGCGGCACGATGGACAACAAGGTGGTGCAAACGATTGCGCGCGCCTTCACCCAGTGCGGGTGGACGGCGGTGCGCTTTAACTTTCGGGGGGTGGGCGCAACCGAAGGCGTGCACGACGAAGGCCGGGGTGAGCTGGCCGACATGCTGGCGGTGGTGGCCAGCGCTGCACCCACCGGGCCGCTGTGCCTGGCGGGCTTTTCATTTGGCGCATTTGTGACGACGCATGCCTTTGCAGCGCTGCACGCGGTGCGGCCTATCGACAAGTTGATTCTGGTGGGAACCAGCGTGAGCCGCAGCGTGGCCGCGCCGATTGATGCGGCAGCGCACCTGAAAACGCTGGTGCTCCATGGCGAGCAAGACGACACGGTGCTGCTGGCCGATGTGCTGGGCTGGGCGCGGCCGCAAGCACTTCCGGTAACGGTTATTCCGGGGGGCGGGCACTTCTTTCATGGACAATTGCCGCTGCTGAAAAGTTTGGTGATGCGTCACCTGGCTTCTTCTGTTTAATTTTCCCCTTTGAATTTTTTGTTTGACTTTACTGGTATGGGATTTTGGTTATGTTTGGTTCTTTGACGCCCACTTTACGGGCCACTTATCAGGGTTTATTTGCTCTTTTACTTGTAGCATCTGGCGCAGTGCTGCCAGCGGCATTTGCGCAGGTACCGCAGCCGCCCGACATTGCGGCCAGATCGTATTTGCTGCTGGATGTGACGACCAACCAGATTCTGGCTGAGAAAAACATCGACGCGCCGATTGAGCCTGCGTCGCTGACCAAGCTGATGACCGAATACATCGTGTTTGATGCCCTGCGGTCTAAAAAAATTGACTTGAAGCAAACCCTGCCGGTGAGCCAGCGCGCCTGGAAAATGCCCGGCTCGCGCATGTTCATTGACCCAAAAATGCTGGTGCCGGTGGAGGATTTGATCAAAGGCATGGTGGTGCAGTCAGGCAATGACGCCACCATGGCGCTGGCCGAGGGCGTGGGCGGCACGGCAGAGCGTTTTGTGCAGCTGATGAACGAGCAGGCCAAGGCGCTGGGCATGAAAAGTACCAGCTACAAAAACCCCGAAGGCCTGACCGAGCCTGGCCACACCACCACCGCGCGGGACTTGAGCATTTTGTCGACCCGGCTGATGCAGGATTTTCCTGAATACGTGGGTTTTTCAGCGATCAAAAAGTACCGCTACGCTGGCACACCGGCGGCCAACGACACCAACCGCAACACGCTGCTGTTCCGCGACCCCAGCGTGGACGGCCTGAAAACCGGCCACACCGTAGCCGCTGGCTACTGCATGATTGCCACCGCCAAACGCGACTTCCCCAACCTTGGCGCAGCCGGCGTGGCAGGCGCGATGGGCCCGCGCCGCCTGCTGGCCATCGTGCTGGGCGCGGCAAGCGACAGCGCCCGGGCCAACGAATCGCAAAAACTCCTGAACTGGGGCTACACCGCGTTTGAAGCCGTCAAGCTGTTTGACGCTGGCCAGGCGGTGGCCACACCAGAGGTGTGGAAGGGCAAGCTTGCGAACGTCAAGCTCGGCCAGCCGCGCGCCATTGTGGTGGCCGTGCCCGCTGGCAGCGGCAGCAAGCTGAAAACGCAAGTCGCCAGGCCGGACCCGCTGGTGGCACCGTTTACCAAAGGCCAGGCGCTTGGCAGCTTGAAAATCACCTCCGGCGACAACCCGGCGGTGCTTGCCGAAGTGCCGTTGGTCGCGCTGGAGGCAGTAGAAGAAGCCGGCGTGCTGGGCCGGGCTTGGGATGCGATTCGGTTGTGGATCAAGTAGCCCGAAATAAGGTCATACGCAGGTCAGGCGGCTGACCGCTGGGGGCGATTTTGGGCTTAACTTCTGCATTGTCGAAGTTCAGGCTTCCATCAATGTGGCGCGGTTAATGCACACAAATGTGTAGACAAACTTGTAAAATCCGGTGACGAAGATTCACGGGTTCGAGTAGGACGACGGCAATTGGCCGAGGTGCGGCAAGCACGGCGCTTCACGCGAAGAGATTGAGCAAGCCTTATTGGGGTCGCTCGCTGACATGTAAGACCCGCATTCGCACGAGCCGCGCATGCGGGCCATATCGAAAACGCTGGCAGGGCGCTACGTGTTTTTGGTTTTCACGCTGCGCAAGGCCGGCGGGCAAACCAGGCTGCGGCCCATCAGCTGCCGTTACATGCGCCAAAAAGAGATTGAACATTATGAAAACCAAGCTTAAACCCATGCCGCCAATCGCAACTGATGCGGATGCCGAGCGGTTTGTTGCCGCGGCAGACCTGTCAAGCTTCGACTTGACTGGCTTCAAGCCGATGCGGTTTGAATTTGAGCCGAAGGCAGCGGCGCTGAACATGCGCCTTCCGCAAAATTTGCTGGATGCATTAAAACGCAAGGCAAGCGCCAAGGGGATGCCTTACACGCGCTATGTCAGGCTGTTGCTTGAAAACGATGTTTCGCGGTGAGTTTTTAGTATCTTTTTGGCTTTTAGCCCAACAAATACAGGCGCAAGCAGCTATGAAATAAATAGTATGCGTCGTGCCAGGCCGGGCAAAGCCAAGCGCGTTTTTACCCCGTCAAGATGCGAATGTCACAGGTCGCAACGTGTGGGTGAAAGCGCTTTCAAACCAGCCCTTGATGTGATGCGTGATGCGTGATGCGTGATGCAGTTTATGGGATAATAGAGCTTCATTTCAGGAGCACCCCATGCGCACCACCTTAGACATTGCCGACGATGTTCTGTTTGCCGCCAAAGACTTTGCGCGGCGCGACAAAAAAACGCTGGGCCAGGTGATTTCCGAATGGAGTCGCAGTGCCTTGCAAAACGCTGCCGCGGCAAATAACTCGCCGAGCAGCACATCCAGGGCGAGCCAGGTCCTTAGCGATGAAGACCAGCGGTTTTATGACCTTGGTTTCAGAACTTTCCCAAGTCGGGCGGGCGCGGAACCTGTGACTAACGAGATGATCAATCGCATCCGCGATAAAGACGGTATTTGAGGCATGGTCGCCTTGCTGGATGTAAATGTTCTGATTTCACTTTGTGACCCCGGTCACGCCTTTCATCGAACGGCCAAAACCTGGATACTCGCGAACGCAAGCCAAGGCTGGGCAAGCTGCCCGTTGACCCAAAACGGGTGTGTGCGTATCGTCAGTCAGCCCAGCTACAGTTACCAACTGCCTCTGATGGAAGCCATTGAAACCCTGCAAAGCCTCTGCCAATCGGCACATCATGAATTTTGGCCAGATGAGCTGAGCCTGCTGGACGCAACGGTGTTTGAGCACAGCAAAATCCATGGCCATCGGCAACTGACAGATTTGTATTTGCTGGCGCTGGCGGTAGAGCACAAGGGTTGTTTGGTGAGCTTCGACAGCGCGATTCCCCTGAGCGCTGTCAGGGGCGCTAAAAAGCAGCATTTGGTGGTTTTGTGAAGCTTCTGAGGTAGCTCGACCACAGGTCGGGTATCGATGCTACTTTTGGAGCGACCCGGTTGGTAGTGGGTTGGCCGCAGAGTTCGACTTTTGCAAAATGCAGCGCGTTGTGTTCATGCAGAAGACGCCTTAGCAACAAACGCTCAGTACCTTTCCCCTGTTGCAATGAACCGTCTGGGTTTACGATGAATTCGTAAAACACAGCCAGGAGACATTGCATGAACACCGCCACACCCGCACCGTGCAAATTACAGCGCCGCCGACTCATCGCTGCCAGTGGCCTGGCCGCTGGCGCACTGGTTTTGCCGTCAGCCATGAAAAACGCCATGGCGCAAACCGCACCTTGGCCCAGCAAGCCAATTCGCATCATCGTGGCGTTTGCGGCGGGCGGGCTGACGGACTCGTATGCGCGGCTGTATGCGGAGCAGCTCACGGCCAGGTTTGGCATTCAGGCCATAGTTGAAAACAAACCCGGAGCGGGAGCCATCATTGCGATTGATGCGGTGGCCAAGTCGCCAGCGGATGGATATACGCTGCTGATGACTACGTCAGGCACGGTGTGGCAAAACCGGGTGCTGTACAGCAAGCTTCCGTACAACCTGGACAAAGACATCGTGCCGGTGGCGTTTTACCCGTCAGGCCCGCTGGTTGTGGGTGTGCCCGAAAAAATTGGCGTGAACACCATGCGCGAGCTGATTGACTACGCCAAGAAAAACCCTACCAATATGGGCAGCTACGCGCCGGGCTCGTACCCGCAAATGGTGGCCGACCAGACCAACCGCAACGAAGGCACAAAGATCGTCACCATCAACTATCGGGGTGAGTCGCCGATGTGGGTGGACGTGGCGGGCGGGCAATTGCAGGTGGCGATTGGCAGTTACCAGTCGTTTGCAACGGTGCAGCCGCGTGGCGTGAAAGCGATTGGCGTAACCGGTTCTTACCGCTCGCCCAAACTGCCCGACGTACCAACGCTCACGCAGCAAGGCATTGAAGGGCGCCTGGTCACGCTGGAAGGCGGCTTGCCTTTGATGGCGCCTGCGGGCACACCCGAGGCGGTGCTGCGCGCGCTGTCGCAAGTGGTGGTGGACGGCGCCAATACGCCGAAGGCCACCCAGCTGCGCGAGACGTTTGCCATTCCCAACAAGCCAAAAAATCTGAAAGACACCCGTGAAGACTGGGCGCGGGATGTGCCGGTGTGGATCAAACTGGCGGTGGATTTGGGGATCAAACTGGATTGAAGCGTAGGCCGCAAGCGGGCCTCACTTTGCCTGCAACAACCCAGGCACTCGCAGCAACACAAACTCGTTGTCGTCGGCCTTGTTCGGGTCGCGGCTAGACGAAAACGGCAGGTTGTTGTCATTACCAACGATGATGTGCTCGGCGTCCACGATGTCAACATTTTCAATCGTGAAGAACGGAAAGCTCAACTTGCCGTCGACCTTGGGTTTGCGGGCCAGGTTGTCTGGGTCGTTGATGGCCAGCAGGTCGATGTAGCCGATTTTGCGCACAGGACTGTTCACGTTTGCCTCGGTCATTTCTATTTTGTAGACGCGTTTGACCTTCGGCAAATCGTGAAAGCAGTTGGTGGCGCGCTGTATTGCGCCGCCCACGGTTGGGCAGGCATTGCCCGGCGTGCCTTCGCCGTTGTCGCGCTCAATCACCAAGGCGGTGGTCTCGTCAATCATGTTGAAGTCTCCAATTGCCAGGCCGTTGGCCTCCAGCACGTACTTCCAGTGGCGGCCTGTCCAGCGTTCGGTGCGCACATCAAACTCCAGAATGCGCAGGAATTCGCGGCCGTCCAGCTTTTCAGTTTCCTTGGTGGCCGCATCCCACATGGCACCTTCCAGCAGGGCGTAAAGCTTGCTGCCGTCTTTGCTGGCGGCCATGCCTTCAAAGCCGCGTGAGCGACGTACGTTGAAGTCCAGCACCACGTTTGGCGCGGCAGGTGTGGTGATGGCCGGATGGTCGGGCGATCTGGCGGGCTTGCCGTCAACCAGGGTTTCAAACACGGCCAGCACTTTGCCGCTCATGTCGGCTTTGATGAGCCACGGGCCGAGCTCATCGCCAATCCAAAGTGCGCCACCTGCCAACTGAAAGCTCTCGGTGTCAAAGTCGCTGCCAGTCAGGTAGCGCTTGGCTGTGCCTTCGTGCACGATGCGAAACGGCACTTTTTTGTCGGGGTCATGCAAAAAGATGGTTTGCAGGCGTTTGAGCGAGCCGGCTTTCCAGTCGATGCTGTAGCGGTTCAGGTACAGCATCGCGTCGGGT
>ENA-OFCF01000509-OFCF01000509.1-metagenomes-genome-assembly--contig:-NODE-509-length-16963-cov-4.823456_pt1 | contig 16963 bp, 14 predicted proteins | sample MGYA00153387_OFCF01 | MGnify analysis MGYA00153387
GCATGGCCTTGGCCTGCAGCGGGATCAGCACTTCCGGGCGCACCGAGATGCCCCAGTTGGGATTGGCCTTGATCAGCGACGCCTCCAGAGTCCAGTCATCGCCATCATCGAGCCCATAGACGATGCCGAACTGGCTGTCGTCCTGGAACACACCGTCCAGCAGCCGCGTGACAAACGTGCGGATCTCGTAGCAAATGCCAGATCGGTTGCTGCCGGCCGTCGTGATCACGACGATCATCGGCTGCGTGCGCGCGCCGGTGGCCGTGTTCAGGATGTCGAAGATGCCGGAGTTCTTGTGCGCGTGATACTCGTCGATCACCGCGCCCGACACCGTCGACGGTCGCAGCGATCTGTTCGCGCTGGGATGTGTGCTCTTCGAGATGCCCACCGGCGAGGTGGCCTTCAGCGGCCCGTCGGTGCAGGCCACGATCGCACGTCGCTTCGTGCACACGCCGCCACCAATGCAGACGCTGCGCCCCGACGTTCCGCTCGCGTTGGCACAGCTCGTCGATCGCTTGTTCGAGAAGGACGCAGACGACCGAATGCGCACCGGCGCGCAGGTAGTGCAGTCGCTGCGCGCGCCGGTCGTCGAGCGGTGGACTTCGCGGCGGCGATCGGGTAAAGAAACACCTTTGAAACGTCGCGGGCGCGGCAACAACCCCTGCATGGAGTTCGGGTTTTATCATGCGTCATAGGCACACGTTCCTCGTCGCCAGCATCGTCGCCGTTGCCACCAGCGCGCCGGCCGTCGTGTCGGCCCAGCATCGGGATACCGCCCTCGAAGGCGTGTGGCGCTTCGTCTCTGAAGTCGATCGGCATGCCGACGGCTCGGTGCTCACGACGGGCCCTGCTGCCGGCTACGACGGAATCCTGATCTTCACGTCCAACGGCTACATGTCGTCAACGCTGACGCCGAAGGGTCGCACGTGGCGACGCGAGACGATGACGCCCGCAAACATTCGCGACACGTTCGAGGCGACCAGTGCGCATGCGGGACGCTACGAGCCCGATCCTGCGAAGCACATCGTCCGAATGGAAAACCTGGTGTCCATCGATCCGGGCGACGAGGGCACGTGGGACGTCGTTCGCTACCGCGTGCAGCGCGATACGCTCGAGCTCAGCGGGCCGTGGACGTTCAATGGTGAGAAGGTCACGTTCACCCTGCGACTGCGGCGCGTGCAGTGAGGTGAGCGGTCTCGAGCCGTCGGCATCCGGCGAGTCGACTCAAAGTCCACACGCCCAAACGAGTACAGAGTCTCCTGGCGAGCCAGTGGCGGCAATTCTGGCTCGTCATGGCATCCGCGCTGTCCGCATTCGACATCGTGGACGCCAGATGCGGTACCTCGGTGATACACTTGCTGGATCTGCCATCCAACAGTCGCCAGGAGCTCTCGATGCCGCCGTCGAACGTTCGTGCTGTAATCGCTTCGCTGTCGCTTGCCGTGACTGCATCGCTCATCAGCGGATGCGCCGGAGTGTCGCGCAGTCCCGTCGCCGCCGCTCCGGCAGCATCGGGCGCGACGATCGCGCAGGTCTATCTCTGGCGCGCCCGCCCCGGCAAGTTCGCGGAATACTCGCGTTACGTTCGCGAACGCGCCGAGCCGATCGACCGCGAGGCGCAGCGTGCCGGTGCGTTTCTCGATGTCACCACGTTCGCCGTCAACGATACGACGGTGCCATGGACGCACATGCGTGTGTTCCTTCTGCGTGACTCGACGCAGCTGCAGGCCTTGTCCGCGGCCCTCGCCGCAGCGGGCGCACGGCTCGAACCAGACAGTGTGCGTCGGCGACAAATGGGAGAGTACTCGGCCTCGTTACGCGATCGCGTCGGGAGCACCGTCACCCAGCTGCTGCGGTAGCGGAGCGATTGGCCGGCGCGCCGTTCGGACGTCGCCCGGCTCGTCCCGCGCCAGCTCGCCTGCGTTGGTCCGGAAGCGCACCCACCTCGCCTGTGGCTTCGGGTCAGTTGCACCAGAATCAGCATAAGGCAGACTGACGGTGCTGATCGAGGGTGAAGTGTCGCGTACGTGCCTTTCGACCCCGGCCTCGATCACAATGCTCCGCACGGGAGCGTGCTGGATGATGCGCCTTCCATTCCAAGGCGTGACCGCCAAACGATCAGCAAGGCGGTGGCGCTCAGAATCGTCGGATCCGTGGATCCCGATCAGGAACTCGAGCGGGTTCATCGTTTTAGTACCTGCTGTTGGGTCGTTGGCCTTGTCGGACCGGCAACTGACTGCTTTCGTTCGGATTCCCAAGATGGGCGCGTGGCTGCTCGGGGGGCGCCGGACTGTGGTATCTACTTTTGACTTAGGCCTACGGAGCGCTGCATGGACATCATCACATGGATCGTCGTTGGACTTGTTGCTGGCTTGTTAGCCAGTGCGGTGGTGGGCGGCATCGGCTACGGACTGATCGGTGACATTGTCGTCGGTATCGTCGGTGCTGTGATCGGCGGTTGGCTGTTTGCCACGCTTGGCGTTTCCCTGCCGTTCAGTGGCATCGCCGCAACCATCACCGTCGCGTTCGTTGGTGCTGTGTTGTTGTTGCTCATCATCAGAACGCTCAGGTCGGGTTCGCGCCGCCGCGACTAGGCCTTGTGAGACGCGCCCGTCGTGTCTTCTGAACCGCCTCGGGTTTTGACGAAATTCGGTCAGTCGACTGCCAAGAGCTCGGCCTGAGCCGCGTGGCGCGTGCATACGGCTCTTCGAGTTCCGCTGGCTGAAGGCTGCCCAGCGGTTCCAACAAGCGCTGCGCGTTGAACCATGCGAGGTATTTGAGTGTCGCATGCTCGACGTCCTCGAAGTTTCGGGACGCTTTCTGATGTCAAATCAATTCCGTCTCGTACAGTCCGATCACTGACTCGGCGAGTGCGTTCTCGGACGCATCGCCGACGGTGCAGACGGACGGCCCCGCGCCGTCCGCGAGCACGCGCTCCACATGCCGCATCGTGACGCACTGCGCGCCGCGATCCGTGTGAACGATCAACGGCTCATCGAGCTTCCGATCGTGAAGCGCCTGTCAGAGCGTTTCCAGCACCAGCTGCGTGCGCGTTGTGGTGTGCGCCCGCTAGCCGACGATATGGCGCAGAAACACATCGATCATTAATGCGACATGCACAACGCCGCGACACGTGGCGACGCACGTAACGTCGGCCACCTTGCGCACGCCGTAGGCCGCATGGTTGTCGCGGCAGATGCGGGCCAATGCCGTCCTGCAGGATGGCGTCGCGCTGCGCCCGCGCCGAGTGGCGCGTCGCATCGCGGTTACGGCGACGTCCACGCTCTCTTCGTCGGCGTGCGCGCTTCCGACAGCGAAACATGGCGCGCGGTCGCCGCCGCATTGATGCCGCTCGACGACGGCTTGGCAGGCACGCTCGACGCGCACGTGGTGCCGCTCGACACGCGCACGTTGCTGGCGCGGCAGGCGGCGTGTGTGGCGTACGCAACGCAGCTCAAATTCCAGTTCGGTGGGGACAACGCTGCGCGGACAGCGCTTGCCGGCTTGGCAGCCACCGAGGGCGCCGCGGTCGGGCGGTCACTGCGGCCGGCGAGGCGCAACGCGCGGCGTCGTCAGTGCACCGCGTCGTGAGATTGCAGGCGCACAGGGCTTCATGTTTCTGGCCGGGCGCTACCCATCCCCCTGAGCAGCGTTGCGGGAAGTCATCGTGCGAAGGTGTGCGCACGGATTCGCCGGTGCGCGAGGCTCTGCATCGCCGCGTGTCTACGCCAGGAAAGGACTGCGAGACTAGCTCTCGGCGTGCGCGTGCCGCACTGTCATGATGTCGGTGCCGATGCCGATGCCGATGCCGGCGCTCCCCGGCCAACTTCACTTCGCTCACAGGTCACATGACGCCAACAGGCCCCGTCCGCGTGCTCGCCGCACTCGTGCTCTGCACCAAACTGCTCGCAGCGCAGGCGGTGACACCCACGTCCGCCGCCGGCCCGATCACCGCCATCAAGGCGGGACGCCTGATCGATCCGGCAACCGGCACGACCCTGACGAATCAGGTCATCCTGGTGCAGAACGGGCGGTTCACTGCCATTGGCACCGGGATCGTCATTCCGCGTGATGCGCAGGTGATCGATCTGTCGGCGATGACCGTTCTTCCCGGCCTGGTCGACGCGCACAACCATCTGGCGCTCACGTACAAGGACGTACCGGAGCGCAACAGCTACTACATCACCACGATTCTCGACGACACGCCGCTGCGCGCGATTCAGGCGGTGTCCAACGGCATCCAGATGCTCTCGTCGGGTTTCACGATCGTTCGGGACATGGGCAACAACGGCAAGTACGCCGACATCGCGCTGCGCAGGGGCATCGAGCAGGGCTGGGTGCCTGGACCGACCATCATTCCCTCAGGACTCATCATTGCCGGGATGGGCGGGCAGTTCTCTCCCAATCCGGAAATGGCCTTCGAGCGCAGGATCGTCTATCCGGAATACCTCGAAGCCGATACGCCGGACGAAATCATCAAGGCCGTACGGCAGAACGCCCTCGTCGGCGCTCGCGTGATCAAGATCTGTGTGGACTGCAAGCTGTGGGGCTACACCACCGAGGAGATCAAGCTCGTCATCAGCGAAGCGGCGAAAGCGGGGCTCAGGGTGGAAGGCCATGTACAGTCGGTGGCCGGCGCGCATCGTGCGGTTGATGCCGGGATCTGGTCAATCGCGCATGACAACGGCATGAACGACACGATCCACCGGATCATGGCGCAGAAACACATCTTCCGCGCCGGTACGGAAACTCCCGCGTCGCTGGTTGGGCACACCACCGAGGCGCGCTTCAAGCAGACCGTGGCAATGCTGCGCAACGGATGGGAAAACAAGGTGCCGCTGACGTTCTCGACGGACGCGGACTACTACGTGCCCGGCAAGACGCGCGGTGAAGTTGCGATCGAATTCATCGAGACGTGGAAGGCCGCCGGAATTCCCGCGCCCGACATCCTGCGCGCCATGACGACCGTCGGGTACGAAGTGAGCGAGACGACCAGCACGCGGGGGCCAATCAGCGTGGGGATGTTCGCCGATCTCATCGCCGTGCCCGGCAACCCGCTGCAGAGCATCGACGCGTTGCGAGACGTGCGGTTCGTGTTGAAGAACGGTCTGGTGTTCAAGAGAGATGGCGTGATGACACCGGCCGCATTCTTCAACGGTGGGCCGGTCAACGGCGTGAACGCGCGGTGAGTGTTTCGGATGGTCCGCGACATCGGCGCAGTATCTGGCGGGTGCGGTAGAGCAGGAGTGCCCGCCGACTCGCGCCGGGAGCGCGAGACCTGACTCCATCGCGGCCGTGGAGGCTGCCTCGCCGAGCTCCCCGAGCGCCCCGGCACGGCGTGCAGGGCTCCGCCGCACTCCCTCGCGGTGGCGCAGGTGCATGACGCGCCGTGCCTCGGCGCGTTGCCTCAGCTGGCCCCCGCCCTGATATTGTCGTCGAGCGCGTCCTTCCCCTCACCCGCCGCCGTGTCGACCGACTTTCTCCACGACCGGCTGCAACTGACGCTCGGGACGGCGTACACGCTCACGCGGGAACTCGGCGGCGGCGGCATGAGCCGCGTCTTCCTGGCACGCGACGCGGCTCTCGAGCGCGACGTGGTGGTGAAGGTGCTGCACCCCGACCTGGCCGCCGGCGTCTCGGCCGAGCGCTTCACGCGCGAAATCAAGCTCGCGGCCAGCCTGCAGCAGGCGAACATCGTCCCGCTGCTCTCGGCCGGTGAGACCGACGGCCTGCCGTACTACACGATGCCGTTCATCGACGGCCTCTCGCTGCGCGCGCGGCTCGAGCGGAACGCCGCGCTTCCGGTGGGCGAGGCGATCTCGGTCCTGCGCGACATCGCGCGCGCGCTCGCCTACGCGCACGAGCACGGGATCGTGCATCGGGACATCAAGCCCGAGAACATCCTGCTCTCCGGTGACGCGGCGGTCGTCACCGACTTCGGCATCGCCAAGGCCCTCGCCGCGTCCAAGACGCAAGCGCCCGGCGGCACGCTGACGCAACTCGGCACGAGCATCGGCACGCCGGCGTACATGGCGCCCGAGCAGGCGGCCGGCGATCCGGCGACGGATCATCGCGCTGATCTCTACGCGCTGGGGTGCATCGCGTACGAGCTGCTGGCCGGCGCCCCACCGTTCGCCAACCGCACGCCGCACCAGCTCTTCGTCGCGCACATGACCGAGGTGCCCGCTCCACTCGCCGCCACGCGACCCGACGTGCCGCACCTGTTGGCGCAGCTCGTGGCGCGTTGTCTCGAGAAGGATCCGGACGCACGGCCCCAGACTGCTCGCGCGGTGCTCACGGCGCTCGACGGGATTGGCTTCACAACCACGTCCGGTCGTGGCGCGAACCCACCGGCCGGCGCAACGCGACGTCGCCCCGCCGTCATCGCCGGCATCGCGGTGGCGGTCATCGCCGGGCTCACCGCGGCCGCCGTCGGCGTGCAGGCGCTGCGCGGCCGCGGGTCGGCGAGCGCGGTGCCGCTGTACGACCGGAGCATCGCGGTGCTCCCGTTCGAGAACCTGGGCGACTCGGCCGACGCCTACTTCGCCGACGGCGTCACCGACGCCGTGCGCGGCAAGCTGGGCGAGCTGCCGGGCCTGCGCGTGATCGCCCGGGCCAGCTCCAACCAGTACCGCGCCTCGACCAAGACGCCGCAACAGATCGGCGCCGAGCTGGGCGTGCAGTACCTGCTCACGGCCACGGTGCGATGGCAGAAGAGCGGTGGGACCGGCGGCGGCGGCGCGGGCGGTGTGAGCCGCGTGCAGGTGCGCCCGGAGCTGGTCACGGTGCGCGACGCGGCGTCCAAGTGGCAGGAGCCCTTCGACGCGGCGCTCACCGACGTCTTTCAGGTGCAGGCGGACATCGCCAGCCGCGTCGCGGGCAAGCTCGACGTGGCACTGGGCGACAGCGTCCGGCGGATGCTCAATGCGGCACCCACGGCCAACCTCGCCGCGTACGACGCCTACCTGAAGGGGCGGGCCGCGCAGCAGAGCGGCGACCCGGCGAGCCTTCGGCGCGCGATCGCACTTCAGGAGCAGGCGGTCGCGCTCGATCCGGGCTTCGCCCTCGCCTGGGCCGGGCTCGCCAGAGCGAGGTCAATCCTCTACTTGGTCGGCACGCCGACACCCGAACTGGCCCGACAGGCACGGGCAGCGGCCGAGCGGGCCGAGGCGCTCGCTCCCGGAGGGGCCGACGGGGCGCACGCGCTCGGTGCCTATTACAGCCTCGTTGCGAAGGATTCTCCACGGGCGCTCGCCTTGTACGAGACCGCCTTGCGGACCACCCCGAACGATATGCTGCTGCTCGGGAACGGGGCGGCGGTCGAGATGGCGATGGGCCGGTGGGAGGCTGCGCTCCAACACACCCAGCGCGCGCGCGTGCTCGACCCTCGTTCAACCGGCGCGGCGAAGCAATTGACCGAGATCCTGCTCTTTCTGCGCCGCTACCCAGAGGCGACGGCTGCGGCGGACAGCGCGCGGGTGCTCGCGCCTGCCGACCTCCAAATCATCCACTATCGAGCGATGGTCTCGCTCGGCCAAGGTGACGTGGCCGGTGCCCGCGCGGTGCTGCAGGCCGCTTCGGCCACGGTGGACCGGGCGGCGCTCGTCGCCTATTTCGCCGCCTACTACGACCTCTACTGGGTCCTTGACGATGCGGCGCAGCAGCAGGTGCTGGCACTAGGGCCGAGCAGCTTCGATGACGACCGCGGTGGCTGGGGCATCGTCCGCGCGCAGACCTATCATCTGCGCGGCGATGCGGCCCGGAGCCGTCTCTACGCCGACTCGGCTCGACTGGCGTTCGAGGCCCAGCTGCGCGTGACCCCCGATGACGCGCAACTGCACGTGCTCAAGGGACTCGCGCTGGCCTACCTGGGACGAAAGCCGGAGGCCATCGCCGCGGGCGAGCGCGGTGGGCAGCTGCTGCCGGTGAGTCGGGATGCCTACATCGGCCCCTACCTCCAGCATCAGCGGGCGCGGATTTACCTGCTCGTGGGGGAGCGCGAGCAGGCGCTGGACGTGCTCGAGGGGCTGCTCGCGAGGCCGTACTACCTCTCGCCGGGCTGGCTGCGCATCGATCCCACCTTCGCGTCGCTGCGTGGCGATCCGCGCTTCGAGCGGCTGGCGGCCGGGCGGTAACGGTCAGCCGCCGTCAGCGGACCGTCGCACGCGCGTGATGGCCCGTGCCGCGTGCCTGTACGCGCGGCGTGGCGGCCAGACATGAGAACAGAAACGCCGTCTAACCGAGGGGTTGGGGGCGCATGGGCACGGTCGATCGCAGAGAGGGAACGCAAGAGATGGATCACGCTGACGACGTGCGCCTACAACAGCAGATCGTTGCGCAACGCCGAGCGAAGCCCCCAGACGATAGCGCCCAACACATTGGTGCGGCGCCAGAGCACGCGCGCCTCGCCGGTCGCGCCAAGTCGTAGCGTGCTCTCGGGTGACAACTGCACCCGCGCCTCGACCGCTCCGACGCTACCTCCGATCGGCGACACGCTCGAGATCACGCCACGCATTGGCTGGCCAACATCCTGTTGCCCGACATATCGGACCATCTGACCAACACGGACGTCCATCGCGCCGGCGCCGCGCAGGTGAATGATGGCTTCACGCTGCGCAACATCCGTGAGCGTCAGCAGCGTGTCGCCAATCAGCACCGACCGCCCGGTGAGCTGTTCCGGTCGAGACGTGGCGACCGTACCGGCAATGGTGGCGGTTACGCGCAGTTCGCCGACGCGGGCGCGCATTTCTGAGGCTGATGCCGCGGCGGCGTCGATATTGGCGCGCAGCACCTCGCTTGCCCCACTCGCTCGGCCGGCATCTGCCCGCGTGAGCTCGGCCGACAACGAGTCGACCATCGCCTGTCGCGTTACCTGCTCGCGATCGAGTGTCGGGTCACGCAACTGCAACACCGGCGCGCCGGCCGCAAGCACATTGCCCTCGCGAACCGACACCGAGGACACCACACCGCTGGACGGCGCCGTGAGCACCATCTGTGTCGTGGACGCTACGGTGAAGGGTCCGTCAGCTGTGAGGTGGCAGGGCACGATCGCCGCGATCAGCAGCAGCGCAACCGCGACAATCATGCTCGACCGCTTTCGCGATCTGTGCGTATGGCGCGTCGTCCACGTGCGCCACGAGGCGCGTCCAGCCGCGGCGACGGCGCGCAGCGGCTTACGCATCGCGAACAACACCGCGAGCGCGACGAGGCCGGCCGCCGTCGCGCCGAGCAGGCCATCCACAAATCCGACGACGCCCGAGGCGAAGAAGAGCAGAAATCCTGTGGCATACGCGAAGGCGCCAATGCCGTACGCCAGCAGAATGCGGTGCTCACGAGGTACGAGCTCCGGCACCGTGATGCTTTCGCGCAACAGATGTCGACGCGCCCAGATGGCCGCGTGTGCCCGTGCACGCTGACGCAGGTTCGACATCTCCAGCCAATCACCAAGCGCAAAATAGCCGTCAAGCGGAAGCAGCGGGTTCGAGTTCGTGAGGATATTGGCGATTCCACCAATGAGCATGGCCGCGATCGCGATCTGACCGATCACCGAACCCGGCGTGAGCGTGATCCACAGCATCGAGAGAACCGACGTGACGAACAGTTCGATCCACGCGCCGGCCGCCGTGACCCAGAGTCGGGCACGCCGTTCACGAAAGCTCCACGCATCGCTCACATTGGCGTAGAACGCCGGCATGAAGAACAACAACATGAACCCCATTTCGTGCACTTCGCCGCCGAAATGCTTGCAGGCAAAGGCATGGCCGAACTCATGGATCGCCGTGAGTAGCGTGAACGTGCCCAGTAGCACGACCACCGACCACGGCGTAAGCGCGCCAAAGGAAAAAGACGTCGCCAGCTCGGCGACATAGGTCTCGCGTTGTGTGAAAATGATGGCGCCATAGATGAGAAACAGCGCAACAGACAGCACGACGAAGGTGGGCGTGAAGCACCAGCGCACGCGAGGATACCAGCGGTTCAGTGCGGCGTCGGGATCGCCGAACGAGAAGCGCATCCGGAACAGCTCACCACGCACCACCGAGCGCGAGCGCTTCCGCTCGGCGCGCAACCGCTCCAGCTGTTGCGTCGTGCGCTCGTACAGCGTGCGCTCCAACAGGCCCAGCGCGGTGAGTTTGCGGGCAAAACCCTCCACCGTCGCCGCCGACACCTTGACGCCGTCAGCCACCAACTGTTCCGCGATCTGCGCCGTCGAACGTGCGCCGTCGAACAGCCGCATGACGCGCATTTCGACCGGTTGAAAGCGGAAGTACGCGTGGGTGGACGGATCCTTGACCACGAAGCTCTGCTCATTGCGAAAGCGTTGCTCGACAATGGCGAGATCGGCGCGCAGTTGCGGCGCACTCATGAGGATGTCATCGCCACGGCCTCGCGTTCAGCGGCGCGGCACTGCGAGCCGGTCGCCCACGGCGAGTCCGCTCACGATTTCGATGCGGTTGCCGGCCACGTCGGCGCCGACGGTTACCGGGCGCAGAATGGTACGGTTTCCTTCCATCACGAGCGCAAAACCATCGCTCGCAATCGCCGCACGCGGTACCACGATCGTCCGGCGCCGCTCCCGTCCCAGCTGCGCCGTCACGCTTTCACCCGAGAGAAAGCGCGGTGTCGCTACCTGCAGAATGACTTCGCGCGTGGCGCTCGCCGCGTCGTAGGCGGGGGCCACGAACACCACACGCGCATCGGCGCCTGCCGATCCGCCGGCGCTACCGCTTTCGACAATCGTGGCGCGATCCCCAACGCGAACCTGTTTGGCCAGCGGATCGGTGACCCGGATGCGCACCAGTTGTGGAGCGGACTCCGTGACGCGAAACAACGTGTCGCCTACCGCCACCAACTGTTTCGGCTTCACATACCGCGCGCTGATCTTTCCTGCGAAGGGAGCAACGACGCGCGTCAACTCGACCTCACGCTGTGTCCGGCGCAGCGTGAGTTCGGCATCTCGATACACGGCCTCGACCTGTTCGGAGTCCGCTGTCGTGACGAAACCTTTCGTACCCAGGTCGCGGGAGCGCAGGAGGGCGCGGCGCGCCTGGTCCGCGGTGGCCACGGCGCGATCGCGTTCGATGTCTTGTGCCTGTCGTTCGATCGACGCCAGCGGTGCATTGCGCCGCACCGACGCACCGAGGTTCACGAACAGCGAGTCGATGACGCCGGCCGCGCGTGCGGCCACCACGACGTCGTGTTCGACGAAGACCTGTCCGATGAACGTACGAGGCACGTCGACCGTGGCGGTATCCACCAACAACCCCGTATCGGCCGTGACCTGACGGGGGCGAGCCGATGCCGGCTCCACTCTGCTGCAGCCGTTCAGCGCCCAGCCGAGCACCGCGATGGAAACAAGTGGCGCGACCCGCGTGCTGTTTACACCCACGACCACATCCTCCACCACATGAGCCGCACGACACGCGTGGGCGTGCGAAGCAATCGCTCCGCCAACGATGCCGGCGCGGTGAGCACGCGGGCATTCGCCCCCATGCCGGGCCTGATGGCGCCGTCTGCATTCGGGACGAGCGCGCGCACGGGAAAGTGCACCAGCGTCGTCGAGAGCGTTGCCGCCAGTGGCAACGCGCCGATCCATGTGACGCGCCCTTCGATGGTCCGCTGCGGCAACGCATCGACTCGAATGCGGACGGCATCGCCAGCGCGCACGCGATCGATCTCTCGCTGTTCCACCGAGAACTCCAGCTCCAGAGTATCCGTGCGACCCAGCATCACGAAGGCATCACCGGCACGCAGTTTGGTATCGATGAGCAGCTCGGGGCGTGCCGTGAGCACGGTGCCCGACACCGGCGCGCGCAGCGTCAGCGTTTGGAGTGCTTCGTCGCGGACCGCCAGCGTGGCCCGTGCCGACGTGGCACGAATATCCTGAAGACGTTGCCCAGCAGCGTCACCGCGGCTGGCCGCAACGACCGCTTCGCGTTCGGCGGACCGAATGGTGGCCTCGGCGCTGAGGCGCGCGGCACGGGCCTCGATGTCGCGCAGCTGCGCGAGTGGCGCGCCGGCGGCGACCTCGCTGCCCTCGCGCACCAGCACACGGTCGACGGTACCGCTCACCAACGGGCGAACTGTGGCAAACGACGTCGGTCGGAAGACCGGCGTGTTCGCCACCACGCGTAGCGGCCAGGATACAAGCGTCACCAGCGCGAGCGTGACCAGGGCACTGACCCCGCCGATAGCACGACGACGACGTGGAATCGCGAAGAATTCGGCGCGCTTGGCGCTGATCGCCCCAAGTGCCTCGGCCAACGGCACCTGGCTGTACAACTTCGCGTTGCGAATCGCGACGGTGGCCTGATTGGCCAGGATGCGCGCCAGTTCGCGTTCGCGCACACTGGCAAACTCGGCCGTCTTCGATTCCAGCAGCAGGATGCCGACAATGCCTTCTTCGTCGCGGAGCGGCAGATACAGGCCGCTTTGCATCTCGACCTTGGCGAGTTCAGCTTCGAAGAACTGCAGAAAGATGCGTTCGGTGTCCGAGCCGGGGGCTTCGCGATCCGAGAGGTAGAACATCTCACCGGTGCCGGCGGCCCACGCCGCGCGGAACGCGAGATCCTGCATTTCCTCGGCGTTCGAGTCGACGGCCGCCGAACCGGCCACGGCGCGGATGTCGCATTTTCCTTTTTCGTACAGTGCGAGCGCACCAAGGTCGAAGCGAACGGCTTTCGCCGCGATGTTCACGACCGTTTGCAGCACCCGATCGAGATCGAGCGACGAGCCGATTTCCCGGCTGAGCTCTTCAACGAGCGTCAGGTCACTTGAGCGATCATTTGCCTTGAGCCGCGCAGCGATTTGTAATGCCGACGCCGTACTGTCGGCCAACAGTGCAAGAAGCTCCCGATCGGACGCGGCGAACGGTGACCGGGCGTTGTGGGCATCGCGCGCCACACGGAGATAACCGGCTGTGCGACCACCGGTGACAACTGGCATCGCGAGCGTGTACGCGCTCACGTCAGCGGTATCCAGGACCGCGAGTGGAACCGTCGAGCCCCGCACGGTCTCGGCACCGAGGCCGGTCGCCAGCTGACAGGTGGCCTGTTGCTCGTTTGGCACCCAGAACGAGCTGCCGTCGGCACTCAGCGTAAAGCGGGCCGCGTTCAACGATGTGGTCAGGAGGCTTCGCTGGTCGAGCTCGCCTGACATGTCCAACGCCGCCTGTACGAGCCCGCGCAGCACTTCGTGCGACAGCTCCACCGCCGCAGGCGACTCACCGGACGAAATGGCTCTTGGCTCCACCGCGGATGGTTAAAGGCGAACGGGACGGGGGCGATCGCAAGAACTTGCCACCACTGTAGAGCGTCCACAACCCGCCATGTGCGCATTGCCCGACACCGCGCTGCAAAATGGCAGCGAGCCCGAACGGCGCGTGACCGTTCGGGCTCGTGCCCTGCTCCTCGGCTGGACGCGGGATGACCGAGTCAGCCGTCGTTACACTTCAGCCGTCTACCCGACGCGGAGCAATGCGCTCTTCGAGTTCCTGCAGATTCAGTTCGATGCACTCGGCGTCCTTGCCCGTCAGCTGCTTCACCTGCGCCTTCTGCGGCTCCGTAAAGTCGATACGGATGATGTCGTTCTTGTTGTCGTTCGAATTCATGATGCGCTCGGAAAAGGATGAATAGTGACTTACGTGGAACGAGTATGTGGAACTGCCGTGAATACATCGTGAAAGGGGTATCGTCTGGCGTGAAGGGGGCATACGTTTTCCCAGCGCGTAGCAGACTCTTCGTCCCGGATTTTCATGTATCTCAGGCTGTGCGGAAGCGTTGCGCTGTACGGCGACGGACAGAACGCCGCGGTGGCCATCGCCGAGGTGCCGATCGCCGCAAAGTCACTGGCACTGCTCGCTTTTCTTACACTTGAGTCCGGCAGCTACTCGCGAGACGAACTGAGCAACCTGCTGTGGGGGGAGTCGGCCGAGGTAAAGGCTCGCGCGTCGTTGCGGCAGGCGCTCAAGCAGCTGAAAGACGCGCTGGGCGACTGCTTGGCGCTGGACCGGTCGTCCGCCCAGCTGGCGACGCCGATCGAGTGCGATGTGTTGCGGTACCGGCAGCACGCCGACGGCGCGGATCCTCGAATGCTCGACGTTGATGTGCCGCGGTTTCTACACGGCCTGAGCCTCCGCGACGCGCCAGCATTCGACGAGTGGGCGGAACGACAGCGTGCGATCTTGCTGCGGCCATTCCGGCGGGCATTGACCACCGCCGCGCGCGCCGCACACGCTCAGCGCGATTGGCCGCAGGCGCTGTCGCTCTCGATGCGCTGGCAGTCCCTGGATGTGTTTTCGGACGATGCGGCGCATCTCCACATCGATGTGCTGCACCGCATGGGTGACCGCGACAACGCGCTTGCGACGTACCGGATTCACGCGGCGGCGCGCCAGCAGGAGACGGGCCAGCCACCAGGGCTTGCCTTGCGCGAACTGGCACGGCGCATTGAGCACACCTCCGCCCGCCCGACGCCGTTTTTTTCCCGAACGATCGGCGCCAGTGAGGGAGCGATGCCCGCTTTCGAGGGGCCGTTGGTCGGACGAGAGCAGTCGTGGGCGTCGCTCATGCGCGGCTGGCAGACGGTAGCGGACGGCGGGGGCGCGCTGGTGTTGATCGACGGCGAGCAAGGAACCGGCAAATCTCGCCTGATGCTGGACTTCACGCAGTTCGTTGTCAGCCAGGATGCAACCCTCTTGCGAGGGCGTGCCTTCGAAGCCGGCGTGGACATGCCATTCGGGCCGATGCTCGACATCATCCGAAGCGCCATCGACGCCCCTGGTGCGGCGGGCACCGATGAAATGTGGTTGGCCGAAGTCGCGCGGGTGCTGCCCGGCACGCGACGGATATTCCCGTCGTTGCCCGAGGCATCACAGTCAACAACGGCTGCAGGCCCTGCATTGTCGGAAGCCGTAGCCCAGCTTTTCCGTGCCGTGGCCGAGGAATCACCGCTGGTGATCGTGCTCGACGACTTGCAGTGGTGCGATGCCGACAGCTGTCAGCTGATGCACTTTCTGGTGCAGCGTCTCGCGGACGCACCCGTGCTGTGGTGTTTCGCCAAGTCGCTTGGCGTCACCGACCGCGACGCGCCCGCAGCGCGACTGACACGCGCGTTACGGGCCGCGCCGAACGTGCATCGCGTATCGCTCCAGCCGCTCACGTACGACGAAGTGTGGCGCCTGATCCGCAGTCTCGGACGCGTCACCCATCCCGATGGAGCGAAGCGACTCGCGTCGCGGATACACGACGTGGCCGGTGGCAATCCGCTGTATGTCGTCGAGCTGCTGAAGTCGTTGTTCGCCCGCGGGTGGCTCAGTGTGGATCCGCGTACGCAGGAGTGGATTCACAGCGACACGATGTCCGGGGAGTTGCTCGCTGCCGAGGTATTCCCCGATCTGCGTGCGGCCGTGGCCGAGCGGGTCGCTGCGCTGCCGGATGAGCAACACGCCCTGTTGCTCACGATCGCAACCGCTGGCAGCCCGTGTCATACAAGTTTGCTTTCGTACGTGCACGGCATTTCGCGGCTGCGGGCGGCCCATCTGTGCGATGCACTCGTGGAGCGGCGGCTGGTCATGGAAGCGGACGGTCACTACGTCTGCGTGAACCGTATTGTCGGCCACGTGGTGCTGGAAACCATGGGCACCTCACGTCGCCGCGAAGTACACCGCATGATCGCCATGGCGCTCACGGAGTCCGCGGTGAGCGTTCGACGCGCACCGGAGCCTGGTGCGATCGCGCGGCATGCCGAAGCCGGCGGCGAACCGGCGATGGCGTATCGGTACGCGCTCTTGGCGAGCGAGGCGAGTGCCGTGCAGTCGGCGTGGGCGGATGCACTCAGGTGGCTCGATCTGGCGGCTGCCTGTGCAATGACCCCACACGAGCAGCGAGCCGCCGATCGGGCTACGGTCTCGGTGCTGAAGCTGGGAGGACTGTCGACGCAGCCGCGGCGATTAATGACGCCCCATGAGACACGCGTCATCAGTGCCGACGATGTCGATCTTTCCGGGTCCGTGTCGCACCGCACGTGAACATGCCACTGCCACGTCCGGAACGGCGAATCCTCCGCCAGCTCCTGTGAAAACTTCACATTCCGCGCGCAGTAGGTCTGGGAGATGTGTCGGTATAACCGTTTTGAGATTGCTCTGGCGACGTGCCTGCGAACACTACGCACCTCCGGCGCCTGACTCACTCCGTGCACTGCGCTGCGGAACCAGCCGCGTGGTCATTCGAGCAGCGCACGCGTCCGTGCGACGACCTGCGCGACGACGGTCGCCGGCAGCACCGCCACGTTCTGGGCGTGCCGGGCGCGCCAGTTCAGGCATTTCAACCTGATCGGCGAAGGCCACACCCTGCACCGGGCAGTCGGCAGGGAGCGCCACTTCGATGGGTATCCTGTGGCCATCGAGGATCGCGCAGGGCGTGGCGACCGTGAGCACGGTGTCATCGGTGAAACGGGAGTTATGGGAGCAGAGCGGAACGTCCGTGTTCGTCGTGCTGCGACGCTCGAACACGAACCCGATCATGTCTCCCGCGTGTCCGCCGATTATGCGACCTCCCTACTGCGGCCCCTCCCGCTGCAACACCTCCATCACCGAGGCCTGTGTCAACGACCGGTGGTCGAGCTCCGACCGCATGCGCTGAGTCGATTCCATGTACAGCGCCTTCGCGAAGCGCGGAGTCATCTCCTCGTCGGCCCGGCGCAACAACAGCACCATCTCGGCGAGTAGCGACGCGACACCCGGCAGGTCGCGCGCGTACTGCTCCATCCACTTGAGTTCACGCTTGAGATAGTGCTTCGCGCCGCGTCGGTCGCCCACGAGGTTGAAGGTCACGGTGCGACGCATGGCATCCGCTTGCCACGCCGTGAAGGCCGCAACGCTGCGATCGATGTCTCGCCGCTGCGGGGTATTCTCAGACGCCTCGACGAGGCGCAACTCTGCTTCGGCGGCGGCGGCGGCGTTCACGCT
>ENA-OFCF01000511-OFCF01000511.1-metagenomes-genome-assembly--contig:-NODE-511-length-16907-cov-4.813316_pt1 | contig 16907 bp, 14 predicted proteins | sample MGYA00153387_OFCF01 | MGnify analysis MGYA00153387
GGCAGGCTTTTCCGCCCGGCGGCGAGTCCGACCTGTCGGCGCGCCATCAGCAGGTGGTGCTGAAGAAAAAATGCGCGGCGATTGAAACCGTCATCCAGTACAAGGCCGGTGCCGGCGGCGCGCTGATGTGGTCGCAGATGAACCAGCTTCCGCCCGACGGTGTCAATGTGGTCGGCGTAAACCTGCCGCACATTGTGTTTCAGCCGATCGAGGGCCAGGTGCAGTACAAAACCGCCGACGTGACGCCGGTGTTCTGGTTTCATTTCACGCCCGATGCGCTGGTGGTACCCGAGAACAGCCCGTACAAGACCTTTGCCGACTTCCTGGCCGCAGCCAAAAAAGACCCCGGCAAGATGAGCCTGGGCGGCTCCGGCCTGAACTCGGCCAATCACGCTTCGCACGAGCGGCTGAATGCGGCCTTTGGCATCAAAAGCACGTACATCCCCTACAAGGGAACCGGCGACATGGCGCTGGCGGTGGTGGGCAGTCAGATTGATGGGGCGGTGACCTACACCGCATTTGCCATCAACAACAAGGGCAAGACGCGCGCCCTGGCTGTGGCGATGGAAAAGCGCCACCCCTTGTTGCCAGACGTGCCAACCTTCCGCGAACTGGGTGTGGACTGGGTGGACGGCGCTTACCGAGGCATTGGAATGCCCAAATCAACACCGCCAGAAGCGCGCAAAAAAATGTCGGACATGTGGGCTGCACTCAATGCCGAGCCAGAGATGAAAGAGCTGGCCGCCAAAAGCGGCTTTGAGTTGGTCAATATCGGCGTGGCGCAGATGGACGCTTTCATGGCTGAGCGCACCAAGGTGTATACCGAGGGTGCAAAGCGGCTGGGATTGGGCAAAAAATAGTTTTCAGCTGTTGCCTGAGCGGGCGTGGTGAGGCTGTCACGACATTTCACAACCATGCCGGAGATTTTTGAATGACCCTTAGCGCTATCAATCCTGCCACGCACCCCAAAGAATTTTTGCGCCACCTGTTTGACGTGGCCGTTAAACGCGCTTTGCCCCTTGAAAACACAGCTGCGTTTTTGCCCAAGCCGCCCAAAGCTGGCCGCACCATCGTCGTTGGTGCTGGCAAGGCTGGCGGCGCGATGGCGCAAGCGGTTGAGGCGCTGTGGCCACAAGATGCGCCAATGCAAGGCCTGGTGGTCACGCGCTATCACCACATTCCGCCCCAGCCAGATTCGCTGAAGGGTTTGAAGCAGCGCATTGAAATTGTGGAGGCCGCGCACCCCGTGCCCGATGCGGCAGGCTTGCAAGCCTCAGAGCGCATGCTGGCGATGGTGCAGGGCTTGACTGAAAACGACCTGGTGCTGTGCCTGATATCTGGCGGCGGTTCGGCGCTGCTCACGCTGCCTGCCGATGGGTTGACGTTGGCAGACAAGCAGCGCATCAACCAGTTGCTGCTTAACAGCGGTGCCAATATCTCGGAAATGAATTGCCTGCGCAAACACCTGTCACGCATCAAGGGCGGGCGCCTCGCGGCGGCGTGTGCGCCTGCGCAGGTGGTCACACTCACCATCAGCGACGTGCCGGGCGACGACCCGTCGATCATTGCCAGCGGCCCCACCGTGCCTGATTCGACAACCTGCGCTGACGCGCTGGCGATACTGAAGCGTTACGACATTGATGTGCCTGCTGCAGTGCTGGTGCAACTGAAAAGCGGCGCGCTGGAAACACCCAAACCGGGAGACGCGGCTTTCAACGGCCACGAAGTCCACCTGATTGCCACACCGCAGCAAAGTCTGGAAGCCGCAGCGGAGGCGGCACGCAAGGCGGGATTGAATGCCTACATTCTCAGCGACGAAATGGAAGGCGAATCACGTGAGGTGGGCAAGGTACATGCAGCGTTGGCGCGTGCTGCGGCACGGGGCGCAGGCGCATTTGAAAAGCCCTGTGTGATTTTGAGTGGAGGCGAGACAACGGTAACTGTCAAGCCGCTGCGCGAAGGCGCTGTGAAGGGAAGGGGAGGCCGGGCAGGTGAGTTTTGCTTGGGCTTGGCACTTGCACTGCAAGGCCAAAGCGGCGTGTATGCACTGGCTGCGGACACCGATGGGATTGACGGCGTTGAAGACAATGCAGGCGCTTTTGTTGCGCCCGACACACTAGACCTCGCCGCCGTCAAAGGCCTGAAGCTGGACGACCACCTGGACCGCAACGATGCTTACAGCTACTTTGCTGCGCTGGGTGATTTGGTGGTCACCGGGCCAACGTATACCAACGTGAATGACTTTCGCGTGCTACTTATTTTATAGCTTACTACGCACGTATTTATTGGTTTTTAAGAGAATTTAATACATTTTCAGCGGTAGCAGGCGCAGTCAACTTAACGGGTCCCGCATCACCACACCCAGCTGCCACTGCCGCCTTTAAAGCCTCATACACACTGATTGCAAGCATGAAGGGTGGCTCGCCTACCGCCTTGCTGCCGAACACGTTGTCTTCACGATTCGGCTCTGGCCAAAAATTGACTTTGAAGTGCTCTGGTGTGTCGCCCGTTGCCGGGATTTTGTAGGTGCTGGGGGCGTGGGTGGTGAGCAGGCCTTTGTCGTTCCACACCAGTTGCTCGGTGGTCAGCCAGCCCATGCCTTGTACAAAACCGCCTTCGATCTGGCCGATGTCAATGGCGGGGTTGATCGATGTGCCGACGTCGTGCAGGATGTCGACTTTCAATACTCTGGATTCGCCAGTCAGTGTGTCAATTGCCACCTCGGTACAGGCTGCGCCGTAGGCAAAATAATAAAACGGGCGGCCGCTTAAGGTGGTTTTGTCGTAGTGGATTTTGGGTGTGCGGTAAAAGCCGTCTGACCACAACTGGATGCGGTTGGCATACGCCAGTTTCACGACATCGACAAACAGGCGCGCGTTGTTTGGGGTAATGATTCGCCCACCTTCAAAGCGCACCGCACCGGCGCCGCAGTTGTCCAGGCCGCTTACAAATTGCGCCAGGTTGTCGCGTACGTTGCGCGCTGCATATTGCGCAGCGCGCGCATTCAAGTCTGTGCCAGCCGATGCGGCGGTGGCCGATGCGTTGGGGATTTTGCTGGTGTCACTGGCTGTTGCCAGCACGCTGTCAAACGCTACGCCCAGCTCGTCGGCCACGATCTGGCAAACCTTGGTGTTCAGGCCCTGGCCCATTTCGGTACCGCCGTGGTTAACCTGTACGCTGCCATCCAGGTACACGTGCACCAGCGCGCCTGCCTGGTTGAACAGTGTGGCAGTGAATGAGATGCCAAACTTGACGGGCGTGATGGCCATACCGCGCTTGATGACCAAGCTGTTTGCGTTCCATGCAGCAATGGCGGATTGTCTTTGGCGGTAGTTGGATGTGTCTTCAAGCTTTGCCAGCAGAGGCACAAGAATGTTGTCTTCCACCTTCATCTGGTAATGCGTCACGTCGCGCTCACCCACACCGTACAGGTTGCGTTTGCGCACATCCAGCGCATCCACACCCAGCGCGCGTGCCATGTCGCCCATGATGTTTTCAATCACCACCATGCCCTGCGGCCCGCCAAAGCCGCGAAACGCCGTGTGGCTTTGGGTGTTGGTTTTCAGGCGGTAGGACGTGACGTGAACATCTGACAAAAAGTACGCATTGTCGAGGTGAAAAATGGCCCGGTCAGCCACGGGGCCAGACAGGTCAGCGCTGAAGCCGCAATTGGCCAGCATGACCATATTCAACCCGGTGATGCGACCCGTATCGTCAAAACCCACGGTGTAGTCGTACGCAAAAGGATGGCGTTTGCCAGTGATCAAAAAGTCATCGTCCCGGTCCAGCCGCAGCTTGACGGGGCGCTTGAGTTTGTGCGCTGCTACGGCTGCCCACACGGCCATGTGCCCGGCCTGCGTTTCCTTGCCGCCAAAGCCACCGCCCATACGCCGGCATTCAACGCGAACGGCATGGTTGTCCAGACCAAGTGCATGCGCCACCCAGTGCTGTACTTCGCCGGGGTGCTGGGTGCTTGAATAAATCAGCCACTGGTTTTGCTCTTGCGGCACGGCATAAGCGACTTGGCCTTCCAGGTAAAAGTGCTCCTGACCACCGACTTCAAGCGTGCCGTGCAGGGTATGCCTGGAAGTGTTCAGCGCCTGAGTTGCATCGCCACGTTTGACGACAACGGGCGACAGCACAAAACTTTTGGCCTTCAAAGCATCGTGCACGTTGAAGATGGCGGGCAGCTCTTCAATCCGGCACACCACCTTGCGCGCCGCGCGCCTTGCCTGCATGACAGATTCAGCCACGACCAAACCGATGACCTGGCCGACGTGCTGAACCGTGTTCGTCGCAAAAACAGGTTCATCCTGCGCGAATGCGGCCAGCATGGTGTCCCCTGGAATATCACGAGCCAACACCACGTCTACCACCCCGGGCATGGCCAAAGCAGTAGCGATATCCACACCCAGCAGCTTGCCGTGGGCGACGGTTGACAGGATGGGCGCGGCATACAGCGTGCCTTTTATTTCTGGAATATCGTCCACGTAGGTCGCCGCGCCAGCTACCTGGGCGCGGGCGCTTTCGTGAAAGCGAGACTGGCCTGAAGCCTGCGCCGTGGCCTTGGCTGAATGTGCCTTGCTGCGAACTAAAGGCTCAGCAGCATGTGCATCAGCACTCACAACATCAGTGTCAGCCACTGCATCGCGGCTGATGGGAATGTCTTTGGCGGCAGTCATGCTGCTTCAATCAGTTGAAACGATTCAAGATTGATCTGCTGCATGCCCTGACTTTCAAGCCAGAAGCGCTCAAGCAGATTACCCAGCACCTGCGTACGGTAGGCACTGCTGGCCCGCATGTCTGAAATAGGCAAAAATTCAGCCCTCAATACCGTTTTTAAGTGGTCAATTGTGGCTTTTGACCAATCTTTACGGGCGCAAGCAGCTTCTGTTTTGATAGCGCGTACGGGTGTGGCTGCGACGCCGCCTACGCCTATTGAAGCCTTGGTAACGATGCCGTTATCAATCTGCAGATTTATCGCCAAACACAGGGCTGAAATGTCGTCATCAAAGCGTTTGGAGATTTTGTAGATGCGCAAGAATTCTTGTGGCGCAGGCTTGGGCACGTTGATCCACGCCAGCACTTCATCAGGTGCCATCACGTTTTGCCGATAGCCTGTGTACAGCTGCTCCAGCGGCATTTCGCGGCTTCCTCTGATACTCATCAGCACCACATTGGCACCCAGTGCAATCAGCAATGGCATCGAATCCCCAATCGGCGAACCATTGGCCACGTTGCCACCCAGGGTGCCCGAGTTGCGCACTGGCAAGCCAGCAAACCGTGCGGCAAAGTCGTGCAGTTGCGGGCGATCTTTGACCAGCGCAGCAAAAGCGTCATTCAGCGTGACGGCAGCACCGATGGCGATGTGATGCGCGTAGTCTTCAATGCGCTGTAGCTCGGCTACTTTGGTCACGTCAATGATCTGGTCGAACTGGCGGTGCTGTTTGGTCACCCACAGGCCCACGTCGGTAGCCCCCGCCACAATTTGTGCGTTGGGTTGCGCAGCCCGGGTCTTGAGCAAGGATTTAAGCGAAAGTGGCGATTTATAGCCATTTTCACCTATCAAATCAACCTCCAGGCCAATAGATACGGGCGCAAGCAGCTCCATTTTTAATAGCAAATCAGCTTCATTTAGTTGAGCTACTGGCAGCGCGTCCAGCATCTGCGCGGCATCCAGAATCGGCCTGTAGCCAGTGCAGCGGCACAGGTTGCCCGACAGCTCAACTTGGGCCCGCTCCCGCGTGATGGCATGGCCTTTGCGTGTGTGGTTTTGGTACATGGCAAACAGACTCATCACAAAACCAGGCGTGCAAAAGCCGCATTGCGAAGCGTGGCATTGCACCATGGCTTCTTGTACCGGATGAAGCTGGCTGCCTTCAGCAATATCTTCAGCAGTCCAAACTGCCATGCCGTCCACCGAATGCGCCAGCCGGATGCAACTGTTAACCGCTTTGTAAGTCATGGCGTTGCCCTGCTTTTCGCCCAGCACCACGGTACATGCGCCGCAGTCGCCTTCGCCGCAGCCTTCCTTGGTGGCCGTGCTGCACAGGTCTTCCCTAAGTACCTCCAAAAGCGTCCGGCTGGGTGGTACATTGGCTAGCGTTACAGTTTCACCGCGTCGCAAGAATCGAATGGGAGTCGTCATTTTGTCCGTTGACCAAATTGTGGTTACATCATTGAATACAGCGTATCACGCGTTGCAAACACCGTGCCAAAGTCATGTTGATTTGTCATGAATAGTCCCGCGCGCCTGCAACTCACTGGCATCACCAAAGCTTATCCGGGCGTGGTGGCAAACAGCGATGTCTCTTTAGTCGTACAGCCGGGTGAAATCCATGCGGTTTTGGGTGAAAACGGGGCGGGTAAATCGACCCTGATGAAAATTATTTATGGCGCGGCCAAGCCAGATGCCGGCAGCATGACGGTCGACGGCATCGCAGCCTTGCCAGCCAACCCGCAAGCGGCGCGAGCGCTTGGCATCAGCATGGTGTTTCAGCACTTCAGCCTGTTTGACACGCTGAGCGTGGCTGAAAACGTGTGGCTGGGTTTGAGCAAAACAGAAAGCCTGGCCAGCGTGTCCAGGCGCGTGGCAGACACCGCCCAAGCATACGGGCTCGACATTGACCCGGCGCGGCACGTGCATTCGCTCAGTGTGGGCCAAATGCAGCGGGTTGAAATTATTCGGGCGCTGCTGACGAACCCCAAAATTTTGATTCTTGATGAGCCCACGTCGGTGTTGACGCCGCAGGCGGTCGACAAACTGTTTGTGGTGCTGCGCCAGTTGGCGGCGCAAGGCTGCAGTATTTTGTACATCAGCCACAAGCTGCATGAAATCCGCTCGTTGTGTACCGCGTGTACCGTGCTTCGCGGCGGCAAGGTGACGGGGGTATGTATACCGGCGCAAGAATCCAACGCGTCATTGAGCCGCCTGATGATTGGCAACGAGCCGCCGGCTTTGCTACGCAAGCCTGGCAAAGCTGGCGCAGCTGTATTGCAGGTTAACGCTCTGAGCCTTGCGCGTGAAGACCAGTTTGGCGTTGACCTGGACGGCATCCACCTGCAAGTCTGTGCGGGTGAAGTGGTGGGCATTGCCGGCGTGTCTGGCAATGGGCAAAAAGAATTGATGCTGGCCTTGTCGGGTGAAAACCCAGGCGCACCGGCTGGCAGTATTCGGATTAAAAATAGCTCGATGGATGTCGATGTCTCGTCAACCGGTCCGATTGAGCGCCGCAAGCTGGGTTTGCATTTTGTCCCTGAAGAGCGTTTGGGCCGGGGCGCAGTACCCACCCAAAGTTTAAGCCTGAACATGCTGTTGACGCGTACCGAATCGCTCTCGCTACCGTGGCTGGCGGGCGGCTGGATTCACGCTTCTGACCTGGCCGCGCAGGCGCAAAAAATTATTTCACGCTTCGGCGTCAAGGCGCGTGGCCCGCAGGCGCTGGCCAAGTCTTTGTCGGGCGGTAATTTGCAAAAATTCATCATGGGCCGCGAGATCGATGCCGAGCCTAAATTGCTTGTCGTCTCCCAGCCGACCTGGGGCGTGGATGTGGGTGCAGCGGCACAAATTCGGGGAGAACTGCTGGCGCTGGCTGCCAAGGGCTGCGCGGTGCTGGTGGTCAGTGAAGAGCTGGATGAACTGTTTGAATTATCAGATCGGCTGTACGTGATGGCCAAAGGGCGCATGTCGCCCAGCATTGCCAGAGCAGATGCCAGCGTCGAGCAAATCGGCCTGTGGATGAGCGGCTTGTGGGAAGCCGGGCAACAAGAAAACGGGGCCAACCATGCTGCAGCTTGAAGCGCGTGCTGAAGCTTCTGGCTTTTGGCGCTATGCCTCGCCCGTTGTGGCGCTGGCCATCACGCTGGTGCTGTCGGCACTGCTGTTTATGGCGCTGGGCAAAGACCCAGTGCGCGGGTTGCAGATATTTTTACTTGAACCCTGGAACGGCATACGCGCGATCACCGAGCTGGCGTTAAAGTCGACCGCGCTGGCTTTGTGCGCTTTGGGTTTGGCGCTGTGCTTTCGCAGCAATGTGTGGAACATCGGCGCGGAAGGGCAGTTTTTAGCGGGCGGCATCGCGGCGGGCGGCGTGGCCATGTGGCTGACAATGGAGAAAACCGGCATCAGCAATTGGGCGTTTTTCCCTATCGCCACCATGGCCGGCGCGTTGGGTGGTGCGGCTTGGGCCAGTATCGTGGCGCTGCTCAAAGATCGCTTCAACGCCAGTGAAATTTTGGTCAGCCTGATGCTGGTGTACGTGGCCAACTTGCTGCTCAGTTATTTGGTGTTTGGCCCTTGGAAGGACCCCAAGGGCTTTAACTTTCCGCAAACCGTGACCTTTGACATGGCCATTCCGCGCTTGCTGAGTGGCTTTCGTCTGCATTGGGGCACTGTTGTGGCAGTGGTGCTGGTGGTGTTAATGTGGGTATTTTTGTCGCGTACCTACAAAGGGTATCAGCTGCAAGTGGGCGGGCAAGCCGCAGCAGCAGCCCGCTATGCCGGTTTCTCGGCACGTTCAACGCTGTGGACTTGTTTGCTGACTTCCGGCGCGTTTGCTGGCGTTGCCGGGGCGTATGAAGTCACCGGGCCTATGGGGCAGCTCACGCCGTATGTGTCTGTTGGCTACGGCTTTACCGCCATCATCGTTGCCTTTGTTGGACGCCTGCACCCGGTCGGTTGTGTGGCGGCCAGTGTGCTGCTGAGTACCTTTTTAATCGGTGGGCAATTGGCGCAATCACGCATTGGTTTGCCGTCAGCGCTGACGGGTTTGTTTCAGGGAATTTTGCTGTTCTCACTGCTGGCTTGCGACACCTTGATCAACCACCGCATTCGCCTGAAGGCTAAAAAATGAACGAAATCGCCTTGCTGATTGCCGCTACCTTGTCGTCGGGCACACCGCTGGCGCTGGCCGGGTTGGGACTGCTGATCAATGAAAAAGTCGGCGTGGTGAACCTGGGTGCCGAAGGCATGATGCTGATTGCCGCCGTTGTTGGTTTTGCCGCTGCTTTTCACAGTGGCAGCGCCACCATCGCTTTTGCAGCCGCAGCTGCTGCGGGTGCAGTGGCTGCGGGCCTGTTTGGCGCGTTAGTGATTTGGCTCAACACCAACCAGTACGCCACAGGGCTGGCCGTCAGCTTATTTGGTGGCGGCTTTTCAGCCTTTGTCGGTGTGGGCTATATCGGCAAAACGCTGGAAGGCCGAAGCATTCACAACGTGCCGCTGCTGGGCGACTTGCCGTTCGTAGGCCCAGCGCTTTTTCAGCAGCATCCCATGGTTTATTTAACGATGCTGTTTGCGCTGGTGATTGGGTTGTTTTTCAGCCGCACCCGCACGGGGCTGGTACTGCGTAGCGTGGGCGAAAACCCGGAATCTGCCCATGCGCTGGGTTACCCCGTCAGATGGTTAAGGCTGCTTTGCGTGATGGCAGGCGGTGCGCTGTGCGGCCTTGGCGGCGCGTACATCAGCGTGGTCTATGCACCGCTGTGGGCTGAGGGCATGATTTCAGGCCGGGGCTGGATCGCGCTAGCCTTGACGGTGTTTGCCACCTGGCGGGCGGCACGCTTATTGCTGGGTGCTTACCTGTTTGGCGGCGTGACCATGTTGCAGTTGGCTTTGCAGGGTGCTGGCATCGATGTACCATCCCAATTCATGAGCATGCTGCCTTACTTGGCTACCATCGTGGTTTTGGTGCTGATTTCCAGCAACCCGCAGTGGATTCGGCTTAACATGCCGTCTTCGCTTGGCAAACCGTTTTACCCGGGTCGATAGCCGCCTGTTTTATCTGTTTTCTGTTGTGTTTTTTTGGTTTGATGTTGTTTTAACTTTGAAGGAACAAAAAATGAATGATTTGAACAAGCGCTCACTTTTAAAAGTGGCCGCCCTGAGCGCATTGGCTGCGGCGGCACTCGTCGGTTGCGGTAAAAAAGAACCCGCCGTACCCGTGGCTGCCGCACCAGCATCAGCCCCCGCACCAGCGCCCAAGCCTGAGCCGTTCAAGGCTGCATGGGTGTATGTGGGCCCTGTGGGTGATGCAGGCTGGTCGTTTGCACACGATTTGGGCCGCAAAGCCGTTGAGGCCGAGATGGGCGACAAGATCAAGACAACTTTTGTTGAAAGCGTGCCTGAAGGCGCAGATGCCGAGCGCGTGATTCGCGATTTGGCCACGCAAGGCAACAAGGTGATTTTTGCCACCAGCTTTGGCTACATGGAGCCAATGCTCAAAGTGGCCAAAGACTTCCCGGATGTGAAGTTTGAGCACGCCACTGGCTACAAAACCGCGCCCAACATGCGCGTGTACGATGCCCGTTTTTACCAGGACACTTACATGGCTGGCGTGATTGCAGGCAAGATGACCAAGTCGAACACCTTGGGTTTTGTCGGTTCGTTCCCGATTCCTGAAGTGCTGCGCAACATCAATGCTTTCACGCTGGGCGCACAGTCGGTCAACCCCAAAATCAAGACCCGCGTGGTGTGGGTCAACAGCTGGTTTGACATTCCAAAAGAAACCGAAGCCGCGCAAACGCTGATCAACGGCGGCGCTGACGTGTTGCTGCAAAACACCGACTCCACTGCTGTGCTGCAAACCGCTGAGAAAAACGGCAAGTACGCTTTCGGCTGGGACTCTGACATGAGCTCCTTTGCCCCCAAAGCGCATTTGGGTTCAGCCATTGTGGACTGGAGCAACTACTACAAAATGTCCATCAAGGAAGCCATGAACGGCAGCTGGAAAGGCGATAAAGTCACCCGCTGGGGCATCGCTGAAGGCCAGAATGACCTGATCAAGATTGCCGATGTTGTGCCTGCTGAAACCAAAGCCAAAGTGGACGAAATCAAGGCGGCCATCAAAGGCGGTACGTTTGAAGTCTTCACCGGCCCCATCATGGATAACGCCGGCAAAGAGCGCTTGGCCAAAGATGTGAAAGCGGACGACGACTGGCGCGGCAAAGTGGACTTTTACGTCAAAGGTGTTGAGGGCAAAATCCCTGCAGGCAAATAATATTGATTTGAAAAGCAGCACTGCGCTGCGTTTTTTGTGAGTCAGGGGTTGCGGGTCGCTGATTAACTCAGTGGGCAAGCAATCCCTTTTCTATTTCTAAAATCTTGTCATGATTGAAAAATCTTTTTGGTATCCGGTCGGCAAGTCAGGCGACCTGGCAGGTGGCCCGCATGCGGTGGTGGTGCTGGGCGAAGACGTCGTGGTGTGGCATGCGTTAGGCGGCGCATATCAGGCTTGGGCAGACCGCTGCCCGCACCGGGGTACCAAATTATCTTTAGGGCAGATCAAGGATGGCCGACTTGAGTGCGCATATCACGGCTGGCAGTTTGATGCGGCGGGCCAGTGCAAAGTTATACCGGCGCTTCCCGATTTTGTGCCACCGCCAAGCCAGCGCGCCTGCACTTTTCAGACCCGTGAGGCTTACGGTTTGCTTTGGGTGCAAATGCTGCCAGGACAACACGCCGTGCCCCAATTTGCCGCAGAGCAAGACGACCGCTTGCGCAAAGTCAATTGCGGGCCGTACACAGTCAATGCCAGCGCACCACGCATCGTTGAAAACTTCCTGGATCTGTCGCACTTTGCGTTTGTGCATGAAGGCTGGCTGGGCACACGCGAGGCTGTGGCAGTGCCGCACTACGACGTCACACCCACGCCAACCGGTGTGTTGGCCACGGGCTGCAAAGCCGTGCAGCCGCGCTCGTCAGTCCATGCCACGGGCAACGCGATGGTCGAGTACACCTACGAAGTCGTCAGCCCCTACGCAGCAGTGCTGACCAAAGTACCCGAAGCCGGTACGACGGTGGTGGCTGATTTGCGTGAATCTATTGCCTTGTTTGTCTGTCCCGTCACGCCTGAGACCAGTGTGGTGTGGATACGCATGGCGATGAACGATTTTGAATCGCCAGATGACAAACTGATTGATTTTCAAAACACGATTTTTGGCCAGGACCAGCCGATTCTGGAATCACAGCGCCCCAAGCGTCTGCCCTTGCAAGTGGGTAGCGAGCAACACTGCGCCGCAGACCGCATGTCTGTCGCTTACCGCCGGTTTTTAATGGACACCGGTATCACCTTTGGAGTTTGTTGATGAACGCTGTTAAATCTATCCAACCTGTTTCACCAGACCGATTGCCCAGCTTGCTGCGCGCCATGCCCAAAGCAGAGCTGCACATCCACATTGAAGGCTCGCTGGAGCCTGAGCTGATTTTTGCGCTGGCTCAGCGCAACGGCATCAGCATTCCGTACGCCAGTGTTGAAGAACTGCGCAGCGCCTATGCGTTTACCAATCTGCAAAGCTTTCTGGACATCTACTACGCTGGCGCCAGCGTATTGATCACCGAGCAGGATTTTTACGACATGGCACACGCGTACTTCATCAAAGCTGCGGCTGACAACGTCATTCATACCGAGCTGTTCTTTGACCCGCAAACCCACACCGCTCGCGGCGTGAGCATGGACGTCGTTGTCAGTGGCCTGTACCGGGCTTGTATTGATGCAGAAACTGAGCTGGGCATTTCAGCCTCGTTGATCATGTGTTTCTTGCGTCACCTGAGTGAAGAAGAAGCCTTTGAAGCGCTGGAGCAAGCGCTGCCGCACCGCGCCAAAATCATCGGCATTGGTCTGGATTCAGGAGAAGTGGGCAATCCGCCTGAAAAGTTTGCACGCGTGTTTGCGCGCTGCCGCGAGCTGGGCTTCCATTTGGTCGCCCATGCGGGGGAAGAAGGTCCGCCAGCGTATGTGTGGACGGCACTGGACGTGCTCAAAGTGGAGCGCATTGATCACGGCGTGCAGTCCAGCAAAGACGCTGCCTTGATGAAGCGTTTGGCTGATGATCGTATCGCCCTCACGGTATGCCCGCTGTCTAACCTCAAGCTGTGCGTGTTTCCAGACTTGGCCAGCCACAACATCAAGCAGCTGCTCGATGCAGGCTTGGCAGCCACCGTCAATTCAGACGACCCGGCCTACTTTGGGGGCTACATGAATGACAATTTCACCCAAACCTTTGCGGCTACGGGCTTGCAGGCGCAGCATGCCTACATCCTCACGCGTAATAGTTTTGAGGCCAGCTTTACCGACGCATCGGTCAAGCGCCGCTACATCGACAGGCTGGACGCTACTTTTGAGGCTTTTGTCTGACCCGTTAAAATTGAGGCCGATGCGTGCTGACCCGGCGCACATGGCAAATTCATTTTCCGGGCCCATGTAGAGGACTACCATGTATAAAAACCTCACGGCCCTGCCAAGCCAGCGGCGGTGCGCTCTATGAGTTATCAGGTTAAAGAAATTTTTTACACGTTGCAAGGTGAAGGTGCAAATGCGGGTCGCCCGGCCGTGTTTTGCCGCTTTGCAGGGTGCAACCTTTGGTCTGGCCGCGAGCAAGACCGCGCCACTGCCGTTTGCAGTTTTTGCGACACCGACTTTGTCGGCACAGACGGCACGCTGGGCGGTAAATTTGCAGATGCCAATGCACTGGCCGACCAAGTAGCAGCGCAGTGGCCCAGCCTTGACCAAGCCAACCGCTTTGTGGTGATGACAGGCGGCGAACCTTTGCTGCAAGTTGACGCAGCCTTGATTGACGCACTGCACGCACGCGGTTTTGAAATCGCGGTCGAGACCAACGGCACCATTGCCGCACCCGCAGGCATCGACTGGATTTGTGTCAGCCCCAAGGCCGGTGCGCCCTGGGTACAACGCGAAGGCCATGAGCTGAAGGTGGTGTGGCCACAAGCTGCGTTTGATCTCGCGGAGCTTGAAACTGCCAACTTCAAACACCGCTATTTGCAGCCGATGGACAACGTCCTCAAGAGTGCCAACTTAAGTGCCTGCATTGCCCTGTGCCTCCAGCGCCCGGCGTGGCGGCTCAGCCTGCAAACCCACAAAATGACAGGTATCAGATGAACTACCAGATCAGTCAACAATTCTTCTTCGATGCCGCTCACACCCTGAAACGCGACATTGAGGCCGACGCCAGCCGCCGTATTCACGGCCACACCTACAACGCTGAAATTATGCTGTCAGGCCAGCCCGACCCAGCCACAGGCATGGTGCTCGACCTGGGCCGCGTGCGTGCCGCCATCGATGCGCTGCGCCCCCAGTTGGATCACCGGATGCTGGACGATGTTCCTGACCTGGGCAAAGCCACGCTAGAAAACCTGTGCGCCTACATCTGGCGGGCTCTAGCGCCCAGCTTGCCCGGCTTGGCAGTAGTACGTGTCTGGCGTGAAGGCATGGGCGACAGTTGTACCCTGACAAATTGACGAATTGAAGCAATGAAAGCCTACCGCGCCAGCCTGCTCTACTTCAAAGGCCGAGAAGCTGTTTACGAGCAAGACGGCTTGCTGGTGGCCGGCCCCAACGCGCAAGGCCGACAGGTCGTGCAAGCCATCGGCAGCTTTCAAGATTTAGGTTCCAGTTACCCTGAGCTGCATGTTGAGCACTTACCTGGGCGCATCATCGCCCCGGGTTTTGTTGACATGCATGTGCATTACCCGCAAACAGATGTGATCGGCTCACCCGCAGACGGCTTGCTGCCGTGGCTGGAGAACTACACATTTCCAGAAGAAAAACGCTTTGTAGAACCCGAATATTGTGCGCAAGCAGCTTCGTTTTTCATAGCGGAATTGCTGCGTAACGGCGTGACCACCGCCCTGACATTTGCCACATCGCATGTGGCATCTGTCAACGCTTTGTTTGCTGAGGCGCAAAAGCACCAGTTGCGTTTGATCACTGGCAAGTGCCTGATGGACCAAAACGCGCCTGATGGGCTGCGTGATGAGACCGAACAAAGCCTGATTGACACCGAAGCCTTGATCAACAAATGGCACGGCGTTGACCGCCTGGGTTACGCCATCACGCCGCGTTTTGTACCCACCAGCAGCGCGGCCCAGTTGCGCGGTGCAGGCGCGTTGGCGGCCAAGTATCCCGACGTGTGGATTCAATCGCACGTCGCTGAAAACCTCGATGAAATTGCCTGGGTCAAGCGCCTCTACCCCGATACCCGCAGCTACTTGAGCGTGTACCAGCAGTTCGGCTTGCTCCGGCCCAAGGCGGTCTACGCGCACTGCATTCATATTGACGATGAAGACCGTGCGCTTTTGCGTGCCACAGGCACAGCCGCCGCCGTCTGCCCCACCAGCAACCTGTTTTTGGGTAGCGGTTTTTTTGACTATGGCAAAGCCATTCAGGCCGGGTTTTTATACGGCCTGGCCAGCGACGTGGGAGGTGGCACGTCTTTCAGCCCGTTTCACACCATGCTGGCGGCCTATTACGTGGGCCGTGAAGGCGCAACCAAGCGCGGCCTGTCGCTCACGCCGCAGCAGCTCTGGTGGCAACACACCGCAGGAGCAGCCCAGTCGCTGGGTCTTGAAGGCGTTGTCGGCAACCTGCTACCCGGCTGCGAGGCAGACTTCGTCATTCTCAACCCCCAAGCCACGCCGTTGCTGGCTCGTAAAACCGACTGTGCCAAGAGTCTGGACGAGCTGCTGTTTGCACTCATTGTGTTGGGCGACGATCGTTTGATTGAAAAAACCGTGATTTCACAGGTTATTAGCACTTAAATCGCTCATTTTAAGTGTTAAATTGACTTTCAGCCCAATGAATTCGGGCGCAACAAGATATTAAAATGATAGCAAACAAGTTGGCTTTCAACGCTTCTGAGCCTGCCTACAATCTATCCAAACACAGGAAAATCAGCAATGAGCATCAAAAGTGACAAATGGATACGCCGCATGGCAGAGACCACCGGCATGATCGAGCCCTTCGAGCCTGGCCAGATTCGGCAGGCCGACGGCAAAAAAATCATCAGCTACGGCACTTCCAGCTACGGTTACGACATTCGCTGTGCACCTGAATTCAAAGTGTTTACCAACATCCACAGCACAGTGGTTGACCCAAAGAATTTTGACGAAAAAAGCTTTGTTGATTTTTCCGGCGACAGCTGCATCATCCCGCCCAACAGCTTTGCGCTTGCCCGCACGCTTGAGTACTTCCGCATCCCGCGCAACGTGCTCACCATCTGCCTGGGCAAAAGCACTTACGCACGCTGCGGCATCATCGTTAACGTCACCCCTTTCGAGCCTGAATGGGAAGGTTTCGTGACGCTGGAGTTTTCAAACACCACGCCGCTACCGGCAAAAATCTACGCCGGCGAGGGCTGCGCCCAGGTGCTGTTTTTTGAGAGCGATAAAGACGATGTGTGCGAGGTGTCTTACAAAGACCGTGGCGGCAAGTACCAGGGTCAGGTTGGGGTGACGCTGCCGAAGGCCTGAGGTCATTGATTTCTCAACTGCACATTCGCTTTCATCCTACAAACACATTCGACAACCACTGAATCGTTTTAAAACAGCCAGGGCTAGCATCAAGTCAGACTAAAACTGCACTTGAGGAATCCTCCATGTTTTCTGACCATTTACGCAAAATCGACGAAGCTCCTGCCAAAACCCTGTTGTTGATTGCTGCGGGGTTGGTGATTGTTTGCCAACTGGTGGCGATGGTATTGGTGGCTAGTGGGCAGGTTGAAAAAGCCCAGTTGCGTGAAGCCAGCAATGCCAGCGCACGGGCGGCTACAGCCTGGTGTGTTCAGAGCAATCGTGGCGCCGCCTTGAAGGATTGCGACAGCTCAACAGCTTTGACATCAAAGCAGGCAGGTAGTGACATTGGAAATCCAGCGCCGCAGGGCATCACACTCGTCACGCTCAGCAACCGGTATTGATGGCTGCGTAGAGGTTAGCATCGCAGCATGAAATTGCTGCGAATTTACCAACCGCGAAACCCTTTGTTCTGGCTGATGCTGGTGCTCAATGTGCTGTCTTATGCATTGGCCTGGATAGTCCAAAACCGTGCACTCAATACGCTGGGCATGTTGTTCGTGGGTGGGTTTGCGCTGGTCAATGCGTTGCTCGGCATGTGGCT
>ENA-OFCF01000512-OFCF01000512.1-metagenomes-genome-assembly--contig:-NODE-512-length-16900-cov-4.759454_pt1 | contig 16900 bp, 14 predicted proteins | sample MGYA00153387_OFCF01 | MGnify analysis MGYA00153387
TGTACAACACGCCGCCCAGGCCAAACAGCGCCACGATGGCACCGGCCACCGACAGCGGCAGACCCAGCGTACCGTGCAGGTGCGAGGCCCAGATGGCCAGCACACCAAAACCCGCCGCTCCTTCCACAAAAGCCAAAATCAGCACCACCCGCGACCAGGGGCCGGTAATGATCAGCATGGCCTGCCGCACAAAGCCGGTACGCGCGCCCTCAGGCGCAGCCGCTCGGGCGGCAGGCGCTTGACATGCTCCACCGGCGCGCGCGAGACGTTGATCACGAGCAGCTCGCGCGCAGAGCCGCAGTACGTGCAGATCATGCCGGGGCCGTCCTGGTGGCCGCTGCTGGCGGCGCTGTTCACCGCTGGCTTCTTCTTGTTGCTGACGGTGAAGGCCGTGACATTGAGCGCGATCTGCGGCGTGCTGACGGTCTGCTGCCTGATGCGCTGGGTCTGGAGCAACGACCGCCATCTGCCGCAGAAGCAGGTCGACGCGGGCGCCGGCATCATGCTGCCGACCTATGTGGCCGGCCCCCAATCGCACGGCTGGTGGGCTGCAGTGCTGCTGGTCATCGTCCTCGGGATGATCTATTTGATGGCGCTGTTTGCCTACCTGTACCTGTTCGGCGCCCATCCCGACTGGTGGCGGGTCGCCGCGCCGCGCGGCGCGCTGCTGCCCGGCCTGTTGCTCCTAGGCGCCTCGGCGGGCCTGGCCTACGCTGCGCGGCCGTTGATGGCGAAGATGAAGCCCTGATCTGCCGAGCTAAAACAAAAACGCCCGCCGAGGAGCACATCCAAGGCGGGCGTTTTTTTGAGCCGCTAGGTGCAGCTCGTCAAACTCAGATTACTTCGGCAACAATACTTTGTCGACGACGTGAATCACGCCGTTCGACTGGTACACGTCAGCGATCATCACATTGGCGAACACGCCTTTTTCATCGGTCACCGTCACGCCGCCCATGACAGACTTGGCGGTCAGGTTGCCACCGGCTACCGTCTTGAGCGTAGCCTTGCCACCACCGTCAGCAATAGCTTTGGTCAGCGCTGCGGAATCCATCTTGCCGGCAACCACGTGATAGGTCAGGATGCCAGTCAACATACCTTTGTTTTCAGGCTTGAGCAGCGTGTCAACCGTGCCGGCTGGCAGCGCTGCGAAAGCGGCGTTGGTCGGTGCAAACACGGTGAATGGACCTGGGCCCTTCAGCGTCTCGACCAGGCCTGCGGCCTTGACGGCAGCAACCAGCGTGGTGTGGTCTTTGGAGTTGACGGCGTTGTCGATGATGTCTTTGGAAGCCAACATTGGCGCGCCGCCGACCATGACTTGCGCGAATGACGATGCAGCGCCCAAGCCCAGCATGACAGCCAGAGAAACCGAAGCGAGTTTGCGAGAAAATTTCATGATAAATCCTATAGTTGAAGTTAAACAAGCGCCGAAATTAAAAAATTCGAGCGGCTGAAATGAATACGGCACTGGGCTGCGGTCAGATTCAACTCTTTTGAATAATCTTCAAATATGAAGGACTGACTTTGTAAGCGCTTGTAGCAGGTTGCGCACAGCCTGCGGGTACAGCAGGTGCTCTTGAACAAGGACACGTGCCGCCAAAGTCGCTGCCGTATCGCCCGCCAGAATCGGCACCACCGCCTGAGCCAAAACCTCACCATGGTCCAGCTCGGATGTCACAAAATGCACACTGGCCCCAGCCACTTTACAGCCTGCATCAATGGCTCGCTGGTGCGTGTTCAGGCCGGTAAATGCAGGCAACAGCGAAGGATGGATGTTGACCAATCGACCCGCGTAATGCGCTACAAAAGCAGGTGTCAGGATACGCATGAAACCCGCCAGCACCACCAAGGCCGGCTGGTGCTTGTCAATCAGGCTCATCAGCGCCGCATCAAAAGCCTCGCGCGTGGCAAAAGCTTTGTGGTCCAGCGCACAGGCGGCTATACCCAAGGCGTTTGCAGCATGCAAACCCTCAGCATCAGGCTTGTTGCTGATGACGCAGGCCATGCGCGCGCCAAACTTGGCCAGCCACTGCTCTTGCGCTGCCGCATGGGCAATGGCCAGCATGTTGGAGCCCGTACCCGAGATTAAAACGACGATGTTTTTGAGTGGCTGTGTCATGACAAACAGATTATCGCCAGCACCAAGTCACCGCATTGACATGCCAAAAAGCACATTCGTGCTAAAAACGCAGCTCAAACGTCACATTAACAGCGCGCCAACGGAGACTCCCATGGATTTAGCTTTCACCCCTGAAGAGCAGGCTTTTCGCGAAGACATACGCGCCTGGGTTCACGCCAACCTGCCTGCAGACATACAGCACAAGGTGCGCAATGCCCTGCGTCAGACGCGTGACGACATGCAGCGCTGGGCCAAAATTTTGGGCAAAAAAGGCTGGCTGGGTCACGGCTGGCCGAAAGAATTTGGCGGCCCAGGCTGGAACGCTGTACAAAAACATTTGTTTGAAGAAGAATGCGCGCTGGCTGGCGCACCCCGCGTGGTGCCTTTTGGCCCCGTCATGGTGGCACCGGTCATCATGGCCTTTGGCAATGCCGAGCAACAAGCCCGCTTTTTACCCGGTATTGCCAGCGGCGAGGTGTGGTGGAGCCAAGGCTATAGTGAGCCAGGTTCGGGGTCGGATTTGGCATCGCTCAAATGCAAGGCCGAACGTGTCGGTGACAAGTTCATCGTCAACGGCCAAAAAACCTGGACAACTTTGGGCCAATACGGCGAATGGATTTTTTGCCTGGTGCGCACCAGCAATGACGGCAAGCCGCAAACCGGTATTTCGTTTTTGCTGATCGACATGAAGTCACCCGGCGTGAGCGTTAAACCGATCGTGTTGCTGGACGGTGAAGCCGAAGTCAATGAGGTGTGGTTTGACAATGTCGAAGTACCCGCCAACAACCTGATTGGTGAAGAAAACAAAGGCTGGACCTATGCCAAGCACTTGCTCAGCCATGAGCGCACCAACATCGCTGACGTGAACCGCAGCAAGCGCGAGCTGGAGCGGTTGAAAAAAATCGCCAAAGCGGAGGGCGTTTGGGACGACTTCAGGTTCAGGGACGAAATCGCCAAGCTTGAAGTCGATGTGGTGGCGCTGGAGATGATGGTGTTGCGCGTGCTGTCGGCTGAAAAAACGGGCAAAAATTCGCTCGATATTGCTGGACTGCTAAAAATCAAAGGCAGTGAAATACAGCAGCGTTACAGCGAACTGATGATGCTTGCCGCTGGCCCGTACGCGCTGCCGTTCATTGAAGAAGCAATGGAGGCCGGCTGGCAAGGCGACTACCCCGGCGGCATATTGAGCAATGCCCCATTGGCAAGCACTTACTTTAATATGCGCAAAACCACCATTTACGGCGGCAGTAATGAAGTACAGCGAAATATCGTTTCACAGTTTGTTTTAGGTTGATATTTGGAATTTTATTGTGGCACTTCTAGAAATTCAGATTTCCGGGATGAAGTGCAAGGCGCACGGAGCGCAGGATACCGGAATGCACTTGTGTGCATGAGGATTCCGAGCACCGCGCAACGCAGCAATTCGCCCGGAAAATGAATTTATAGGAGTGTCCACATGGATTTCGATTTCACAGACGACCAGGAACAACTGCGTGATGCGGTTCGCAAATGGGTAAGCAAGGGCTATGACTTTGAGCGCCACAAAGGAATCACGGCAACTGGCGGTTTTTCTCGCGAAGCCTACGGTGAGCTGGCCGAACTGGGCTTGACTGGCTTGTACGTACCAGAGGCCAATGACGGCATGGGCATGGGCCCCACCGAGGGCATGGTGGTGATGGAGGAGCTCGGGCGTGGCATGGTTCATGAACCTTTGAGCCAAGCGCTGATCGCAGGTGCCGTGCTGGCGGGTCATGCGCCAGATGTCGTCAAAGCCGCATGGCTGCCAAAAATAGCGTCAGGTGAAAGCCTGGTCGTTTTGGCACACCTGGAGCGTGCAGGGCGCTACAGCATCTCCAAATGCGAAGCAAAAGCAACCCCAAGCCAACAAAAATGGGCGCTAACAGCTACTAAAAGCATAGTACCCTGCGGTGACCATGCAGATGCTTTCATCGTGCCTGCCATGGCCGATGGCCAACTGGCGCTGTTTTTGGTTGAACGTACAGCCAGCGGCGTGACCACAAAAGGCTACGGCACGCAAGACGGCGGTCGCGCGGCTGAAGTGGTGCTGGCGGGCGCTGCCGCTACGTTGATCACACGGGATGGTACCAACGCCTTGGCTCACGCCGTTGATATTGGTGTTGCTGCGACCTGCGCGGAAGCCATCGGCGTGATGGACAAAACACTTGCCATCACGGTCGAGTACATGAACACCCGCAAACAGTTTAGTGTGGTCATCAGCAGCTTTCAGGCACTGCGCCATCGCGTGGCCGACATGAAAATGCAGCTGGAATTGGCCAGATCCATGAGCTACTACGCCAGCTTGAAGCTGAACGCACCTGCTGCTGAGCGCAGCGCTGCCATGGCCAGAGCCAAGTACCAGTTGGGCGTGTCCATGCGCAAGGTGGGGCAGGAAGCGGTGCAACTGCACGGCGGGATTGGCGTGACGGACGAGTACATCGTCAGCCATTACTTTAAAAAGCTGACGCAACTGGAAATGACTTTTGGCGACACGCTGCATCACCTGGGTGAAGTGTCAAGCCGGATGCAGGATACTGCCGGGGTGTTTGCATGACCATAACGCGCCGCTTATTTGGTGCAGCAGCAGTAGCTGTTGCAGGAACTTTGTTGGCTGGGTGTGCAACCGCGCCAAGCGCTTCCAGCTACCCACCCATTGTGTTCGTTCACGGAAACGGCGACAGCGCAGCGCTGTGGCAAACCACGTTGTGGCGTTTTGAAAGCAATGGCTGGCCAGCCGAGCGCCTGCATGCCATTGACATGCCTTACCCGCTGGCCCGCGATGTAGATGCAACGCCGCAGCCGGGCCGTTCATCCACGGTTGAGAGTGCTGATTTTTTAAAGCGTGAAGTTGAAAAGATCTTGCGCACAAGTGGTGCAGACAAAGTTGTGCTGGTAGGCAACTCGCGCGGCGGCTATGCCATTCGCAGCTACCTGCAAAACGGTGGTGGTTCTGACAAGGTTTCTCATGCGGTACTGGGCGGAACCCCCAATCACGGCGTGTGGGCGATCAAGGGTTTCCGTGAGGGTAGTGAATTTTCAGGGACTGGCCCATTTTTAACTGCGCTGAACGCTCCCAAGAACGCAGTTGGTGATGAAGTCACGGGGCCTGTCAGATGGATGATAATCCGCTCAAACAACAACGATAAATTTGCTCAGCCCGACGGACTTTGGATAGGCGCAAAGGGCACACCGACGAACGTTACCTTTGACGGACCGGCGCTCAAAGGCGCAACAAACATCGTCTTGCAAGGTGTAGACCACCGCGAAACATCGTTTTCGCCGGCAGCATTTTTTTCCATGCATCAGTTCATCACTGGCAAAGCGCCGCAAATACAAACGATCACCAACCAAAACAGCATTGTTTTGAGTGGCAAGCTAACAGGGTTAGGATTAAATCCTCTGCAGCCCGCGACAGGCAACTATGTCAACAATTTGCCACTGGCGGGCGCACAACTGGACATTTATGCAACAGACACAGCCACCGGCGCACGGCTGGGCGCAAGCGCGTACAGCAAAACGGTAAATGCAGACGGGCTGTGGGGGCCGTTTACTGCCAGGCCTGGAACCGCGTATGAGTTTGTCATTCAAGCCCCGGATTACGCCATCACCCACGTTTACCGCAGCGCATTTGCACGCAGCAGTTCCATCGTGCATGTGCGGGCCGAGCGCCTGACCGATGCAGACAAAGCCGCTGCCGCCAGCATCACTTTGACAAGGCCGCGTGGCTACTTTGATGCACAACGTGACCAGATGATGTTTGATGGACAAAAAGCACTGCCAGGCGTACCGGCAATGGGCGCGGGCGTGTCCAGCTCAAAAATATTGCTCCCAATCACTGCGGGTACAAGTGCCCAACGGGCTATTTCAGCCGAGTTCAATGGAGAGAAAATCACAGGTCAGACGTGGCCTGCCAAGGATGCTGCTGGCGGCCATGCGGCGATACTGGAATTGACTTACTGACAAACAGAATTTGCTATTAAATAAATAGCTTGTTGAACCCGTATTTGTTGGCTTAAAGTCGTTTTTGTTTAAAAAACTAAACTTTCATCGATGCAGGCGTGACGAGCAATCGGATCGTCACGCGTGCAAACGTGACGTTTTTGGAATATGCGCCATCAAAAACTCCATCTGGTCCGCCAAAATCCGGCGGTTGCGCAAAATAAAGTCTTCCCACAGGCTGGGAACATAAGGCGTGTATAGCAGTGGCATACCGGCTTGCTCGGGTGTGCGGCTGCTTTTGCGGTGGTTGCAGGCGCGGCACGCAGTGACCACGTTCATCCAGGTGTCAATGCCTTTTTGCGCGAACGGAATGATGTGCTCGCGGGTCAGGTCTTCTTCATGAAAATGCTGGCCGCAGTAGGCGCACACATTGCGGTCACGCACGAAAAGTTTTCCGTTGGTCAGGCCGGGTTTGAGTTCAAACGGGTTGATTTTGGGCACGCCCTTGGTGCCAATGATGCTGTTGATCGTGATAATCGACTGGTTGCCCGTGATGGCGTTGTGGCCACCATGAAAGGTTGCCACGCGCGCGCCCATCTCCCAGCGCACTTCGTCTGATGCGTAATGCAGTACGGCTTCTTCCAGGCTGATCCACGACTGTGGCAGCCCTTGCGCTGATAGCTTTAAGACCTTCAAACCTGACCTCCACTGATAAAAATGGAAATACGTTGTCACGCTAGGCTTCAATATACAGGCAAAAAGTGACAAAAGATTCCTGAGAGCTGATTAACCCGACGTATCTGCTATTAAAACGATAATCAGAATATGAAAGTCTTTCGCGGATACCGTCACCCCCAGCTCGCAACAGCCTGCGCTTTGACGATTGGCAATTTTGACGGCGTTCACCGTGGGCATCAGGCCATGCTGGCATTGCTTAAAAACGAAGCCCAGCACCGAGGCATGCCCAGCTGCGTAATGACGTTCGAGCCGCATCCGCGTGACTACTTTGCCTCGCTGGCCAAAAAACCTGAGCTCGCCCCCCCGCGTATTGCCACGCTACGTGACAAGCTGACCGAGCTGGACGCTTGCGGCATTGACCAAGTGGTTGTGCTGCCCTTTGATGCAAGCTTGGCCAGCCAGCCGCCCGAGGCTTTTATCAATGACGTACTGGTCACAGGCTTGGGCGCCAAATATATTTTGGTCGGTGACGATTTCCGTTTTGGTGCCAAGCGTGCTGGGGGTTACGCCATGCTGGACGCAGCCGGACAGCGCCTGGGCTTTGACGTGGCCCGCATGAACAGCTATGAGGTGCAAAGTACGCGAGTCTCCAGCTCGGCCGTGCGGCAAGCCCTCAGCGCAGGCGACATGATGCAGGCGACTCGTTTGCTGGGCAGGCCGTACAGTATTTCAGGCCATGTGGTGCATGGCCGCAAACTTGGGCGCGACTTGGGTTTTAGAACGCTGAATCTGCGCTTTTCGCACTGGAACCCTGCCGCCAGCGGCATCTTTGCCGTGCTGGTTCACGGTTTGGCAGACAAGGCGTTGCAGGGTGTGGCTAATTTGGGCATTCGCCCATCGATTGATGCCAATGATGTGAACGGGGGCCGCGTGCTTCTGGAGACCTATTGCCTGGACTGGCCAGCCGTACTCGGCGTGGACGGTGGCTACGGTAAAATCGTACGCGTGGAATTGCTGCACAAACTACATGATGAACTGAAATACGACGGTCTGGATGCGCTTAAAAAAGGCATTGCGAAGGATTGTGATGATGCACGTGCATTTTTTGCAAGCATGCACGTTGAAACAGCTCGCCAAACCACCCGCGACCGAATTTAGACGACCTGTCAATGCGGGTCTGGCCCGTAATATTTCGTCTCCCCCTCTGATTTCTGGATTGCGGCTCAAGTCCGCAATGACACCTCAAGCGATTGCCATGACCGACACCACACAAGACACCGTCAAAACCGACTACCGCAGCAGCCTGAACCTGCCCGACACGCCCTTTCCCATGCGCGGCGATTTACCCAAGCGCGAGGCGGGCTGGGTCAAAGACTGGGACAACAAAGGCATTTATAAAAAGTTGCGAGTTGCGCGTGCAGGTGCGGTTAAATTCGTCTTGCATGATGGTCCGCCTTATGCCAACGGCAAAATCCACATCGGCCATGCAGTCAACAAGATTCTGAAAGACATGATTGTCAAAGCGCGTCAGCTCAAAGGCTTGGACGCGATTTACGTGCCGGGCTGGGACTGCCACGGTTTGCCGATTGAAAACGCCATCGAGAAATTACACGGCCGTCATTTATCCAGGGATGAAGTGCAGTCAAAAAGCCGTGCTTTTGCCACAGAACAAATCGCCGGGCAGCTGGAAGACTTCAAACGCCTGGGCGTGCTGGGCGAATGGGACAACCCCTACCGCACGATGGACTACGGCAACGAGGCCAATGAAATTCGCGCGCTCAAACGCATCATGGAGCGCGGCTTTGTGTACCGTGGTTTGAAACCGGTGTACTGGTGCTTTGACTGTGGCTCGTCACTGGCCGAGTTTGAAATTGAATACGCCGACAAAAAATCACAAACACTCGATGTGGGTTTTAAGAACGCTGAGCCTGAAAAACTGGCCGCTGCGTTTGGCTTGAAAAGTCTGAGCAAAGACGCGTTCGCCGTGATCTGGACGACCACCGCCTGGACTATTCCCGCCAACCAGGCGCTGAACTTGAACCCGGAACTCACCTACGCGCTGGTAGACACCGAACGCGGCATTTTGATGCTGGCTGAATCGCTGGTTGCGAAGTGTCTGGAACGGTATCAGCTCACCGGCCAAGTCATCGCCACCACACAAGGTAAAAACCTGGCTCTGCTCAATTTCATGCACCCGTTTTATGACGTTGATGCAGGCTACAAGCGCTTGAGCCCCGTGTTTTTGGCCGACTACGCCACGGCAGACGATGGCACAGGTATCGTGCATTCATCACCCGCTTACGGCGTGGAGGACTTTAACTCCTGCGTAGCCAATGGCATTGCCACTGACGACATCTTGAACCCGGTGCAAGGCAATGGCCGCTATGTCGATGATCTGCCGCTGTTTGGCGGCTTGAACATCTGGAAGGCCGCGCCGCTGGTCATCGACAAGCTGCGTGAGCATGACCGCTTGTTTGCGACTAGCAACATTGAGCACAGTTACCCACACTGCTGGCGGCATAAAACGCCGGTGATTTACCGCGCCGCCGCGCAGTGGTTTGTGCGCATGGATGAAGGCGAAGGGGTATTTACCAAAGACAAGGCGCCTCAAACTTTGCGGAAATTGGCACTCGATGCCATTGAGCAAACGCAGTTCTACCCAGAAAACGGCAAAGGCCGCTTGCGCGACATGATTGCAGGCCGACCCGACTGGTGCATCAGCCGCCAGCGCAACTGGGGCGTGCCGCTGCCATTTTTCATTCACACCGCTACCGGCGAGTTGCACCCGCGCACGATGGAGATCATGGATCAAGCCGCGAGCATGGTCGAAGCAGGCGGTGTTGAGGCGTGGAGCAAAGCCACGGCTGAATCCATCATCGGCAACGATGCGCCCAACTACATCAAAAGCACAGACATTCTCGACGTGTGGTTTGACTCAGGCACCACGCATGACCACGTGCTCAAGCACAGCCATGCCGCGCAATCGACCTGGCCCGCAGACCTGTACCTGGAAGGCCACGACCAGCACCGCGGCTGGTTTCATTCTTCATTGCTCACGTCTTGCGCCATGTACGACCGCGCGCCCTACAAAGGCCTGCTCACGCACGGCTTCACCGTTGACGGCAAGGGCCGAAAAATGAGCAAGAGCGAAGGCAATGTGGTCGTGCCACAAGAAGTTTCCGGCAAGCTGGGCGCTGAAATCATTCGTCTGTGGTGCGCGTCCACTGACTATTCAGGCGACCTGGGTATTGACGACAAAATCCTGGCAAGGGTAGTCGACAGCTACCGCCGCATTCGCAACACGCTGCGCTTTTTGATGGCCAACGTCAGTGACTTTGACCCGGCCAAACACACCGTTCCCTTTGACGAGTTGCTGGAGATTGACCGTTACGCATTGAGCCGAGCTGCGCAATTGCAGGCGGACATCCTGGCGCACTATGAGGTGTATGAGTTCCAGCCTGTCGTGTCGAAACTGCAAATTTATTGCAGCGAAGACTTGGGCTCGTTCTACCTCGACATTTTGAAAGACCGGCTTTACACAACCGCTGCGGGCTCACACGCACGTCGCAGTGCGCAAACCGCGTTACACCAGATTACCCACGCCATGCTGCGCTGGATGGCGCCGTTTTTAAGCTTCACCGCTGAAGAGGCATGGGCAACGTTTGGGTCGTCTGAATCGATTTTTTTGGAAACGTATTCAATCTTGAAGCCGCAAGACGACGCATTGCTGGCCAAGTGGACACGCATCCGAGAAATTCGCGATGCGGTCAACAAAGACATTGAAACCCTGCGTGCTGACGGCAAGATCGGCTCGTCATTGCAGGCCGAAGTCACACTTGAACTACCTGAACAAGACTTTGCCCTGCTGTCCAGTCTGGGCAACGACCTGAAATTCGTCTTCATCACATCCGCTATTCATCCGGTAGCTGGTAACACCTATAAAACATCCGTGGCAGCCAGTTCAAACACCAAATGCGAGCGCTGCTGGCACTATGTCGAGGACGTGGGGAGTCACGCAGAACACCCCACCATTTGCAGCCGCTGCATTAGCAACTTGCATGGCGCGGGCGAAACCAGGACCTTTGCATAAATGGCAAAAACCACTTTCACCAAATCATCCAGTGGCATGTTGCCTTGGCTGGGCCTGGCGCTGTTGATTCTGATTGCAGATCAGTTCACCAAAGTATTGATACTGGGCTATTACCGCCTTGGCGACGCAACTTATGTGACGAGTTTCTTCAATGTGGTTCGCGTCCACAACGCGGGCGCAGCGTTTTCATTCCTTGCCAACGCAGGCGGCTGGCAGCGCTGGTTTTTTACCGGCATTGGTATTGCAGCGGCGATTTTCATCATCTGGATGCTCAAGTCGCACCCCGGTCAAAAGCTCTTTTCGTTTGCGCTGGCCTGTATTTTGGGTGGCGCGATTGGCAACGTGATTGACCGCACCCTGTACGGTTACGTGGTGGATTTTCTTGATTTTCATGTCGCAGGCTGGCACTTCCCGGCGTTCAACATTGCTGACAGCGCCATCAGCATTGGTGCTGTCTGTTTGATTTTGGATGAAATCTTGCGTGTCCGGCGAACTCGCTAACATGTAAAGCATGAAGCATTTGCTCAATCTGTTGGCAGCCATCGCGCTGCTAGTCTGGGGCACACATCTTGTGCGTACTGGCATCCTGCGGGTGTTTGGAGCCAATTTGCGGCGCGTGTTGTCGCACAGCATCAGCAACCGCTACGCAGCAGCCATATCCGGTGTCGGCGTCACTGCGTTGGTGCAGTCCAGTACAGCTACCGCGCTGATCGTGTCGTCATTTGTCGGCCAAGGCATCGTCACGCTGCCGATGGCACTGGCCGTGATGCTGGGCGCTGACATTGGCACCAGCCTCATGGCAGTGGTGTTCTCGTTTGATTTGTCGTGGCTGTCGCCGCTGTTCATTTTTGTCGGTGTGGTGTTGTTTATCTCGCGCGACACCTTCAGCTTTGGTCGCTATGGCCGTATTTTGATAGGCTTGGGGTTGATGCTGCTGGCGCTCAAACTTATCACCGCCTCCACTGAAGTGTTGACCCAAGCACCCGCCGTCAAGGCGTTGTTGGCATCACTCAGCAGTGACTTGCTGCTTGAGATCACAGTCGGCGCAGTATTGGCCATAGTGACTTACTCAAGTCTGGCCACAGTGCTGCTGACGGCCACGCTGGCTGCGTCGAATGTGATTCAAATCGATGTTGCTTTAGGCTTGGTGTTGGGTGCCAATTTGGGCAGCGGCTTGCTGGCAGTGCTGACCACCGGGCGCTCGGCCATTGAAGTGCGGCAAGTACCGCTGGGTAATTTACTTTTCAAAGCTTTGGGGGTGCTGATTGCAGCGCCGCTGGTGGGTTTGTGGTTACGTCATGTTCGGCCTTATTTGGGAGAGCCTGCCAGCGCGGTGGTGTTGTATCACTTGGCCTTCAATGTGCTGGTCGGTATCGTGTTTATTGGCTGGACGCAAGTCATCGCGCGCTGGGTTGAAAAGTTATTGCCCAAGCCCGTCAAGTCAGCCGCGCATGGCCGGCCACAGCACCTGGATGTATCCGCGCTGGCCACACCTGCACTGGCTATTTCCTGTGCAGCGCGTGAAGCCATGCACCAGGCAGATGTGGTGGAAACCATGCTGCGCGGAATTCTGGAAGTCATTAAAAAGGACGACCTGAAGCTGGCGGAAGAGCTACGCAAACTGGACGACACGGTGGATGAACTCTACTCGTCCATCAAATATTACCTGACCAAAATTTCGCGTGAGGCGCTGGCTGAAGACGAAGCCCGCCGCTGGACGGACATCATCAGCTTTGTCATCAACATGGAGCAGATTGGCGACACCATCGAACGCGTGTTGATTGATATTGAGGATAAAAAAATCAAGCCTGGCCGTCAATTTTCAGAAGCCGGGATGCTGGAGATCACAGAGCTGCATGAGCGCTTGATTGACAACCTGCGCTTGGGCATGAGTGTATTTTTAAATGGCAATCTGCGTGACGCGCAAAAGCTGCTGGAAGAAAAAGCCCGTTTTCGCGACCTCGAACGCGCCTACGCCACCAGCCACTTGAGCCGCTTGAGCGCCAATACGCTGCAAAGCCTGGAGACCAGCTCACTGCACATTGATTTGATCAGCGAGCTCAAACGCATCAACTCGCATATCTGCTCGATTGCTTACCCGATTCTTGACTCTGCCGGTGCGCTGGCACCGAACCGGTTGCGACAGTCAGCGCTTGTTGATTAGTTTTAACACTGACGCGAAAATCAGCGCTGCCTCCAGCGTAAAGTTACCGCTCTTCATGGCGGCCAGCAACTGCGCTTCGTCCATCAATACAAACTGTGCCACTTCACCGTCCTGGTTATTGGGCACCATCCCATCAGGGACTGTGGCCACGTACCACTCAATAGACTCCTGCATGTAGCCCGCAGCACCATCACTGGATGGGCGGCAGTTGCCTTGGCGGCCACAATATTGCAGATTTCGTAAGTCGGCTATGCGCAGCCCCGCCTCTTCCCAGGTTTCTCGCTCCAAAGCAGTTTCCAATGTGTCTTCAGCACTCACCATGCCGCCCATCAGCGTGTCCCATTTGCCGGGGTCGTTGGGTTTGCTCATGGCCCGTTGCTGTACCCAATAGCGGCCGTCGGTGGTTTGCCCCACCAAATGCACTGCCAGTGTGGCAATGCCCAGTGGCCGCACCGCACCGCGTTCAATCGTGCCAATTTGTACGCCCTGCTCATCTCGCACTGCCAGTTGCTCGTTGCGCCACGCGCCTGCCAAGCCCGCGTCTCGCAATACGTCCGCCAGTTGGTTCAAACGGGTTGTCACATCGCTTTGATCCAGCACCAAGTGCCAACCCGATTGCTCCTTTTTCAGGAGCTGCTTACGCCCGTATTCATTGATCAGAAGGCCTAAATGATGCATAAAAACAGGCTCTACAGAGCCAATTTTCATGTTTTTAACGTAAAAAGGCACTCTGGCAAGCGCTGGGCTCTGATTAGCCTCAGCCTGAAGCTTTTGCAGCCAGTCCGTCATCTGTCAGAGCGTCAAAATCGTGCAGCCCGTCGTCTTGCGTGCTTCCAGCGCACGGTGCGCTTGAGCCACATCAGCAAGGGCAAAGGTCTGGTCAATCGGAATGTTGATTTTTCCGCTGGCCACCATGGCAAACAAATCATCAGCCATGGCTTGGGTTGATTCGCGGCTGGCAATGTGGGTAAACAGCGTGGGCCGCGACACAAACAGAGAGCCTTTGGCGGCCAGCAGGCCGATGTCCAGCGGCTCAACCTTGCCTGATGCGTTGCCAAAGTTGGCCACCAGGCCAAACGGGCTGACGCAATCGAGCGATTTCAAGAAGGTGTCTTTGCCCACCGAGTCGTACACCACACTCACGCCTTTGCCGCCTGTGATGTCTTTGACGCGCGCCACAAAATCCTCAGTCGTGTAATTGATGGCATGCGATGCACCATTGGCCAAAGCCAGCGCGCACTTGGCATCAGACCCAGCGGTGCCGATCAACTGCAGGCCGAGTGCTTTTGCCCACTGGCAAGCGATCAGGCCCACACCGCCAGCAGCGGCATGAAACAGCACAAAGTCACCGGCCTTCAAACCCGATTGCGGCAATGTTTTGCGCAGCAGGTACTGCGCTGTCAGGCCTTTGAGCATCATGGCCGCGCCGGTTTCAAAAGAGATGGCGTCAGGCAGCTTGCACACACACTTGGCTGGCATCACGCGAAGCTCGCAGTAGCTGCCGGGCGGCTGGCTGGCGTAAGCCGCGCGGTCGCCAACTTGCAAGTGCATGACACCGTCGCCCACAGCCTCGACCACGCCTGAAGCCTCCATGCCCATGCTCAGCGGCATTGGCAACTTGTAGAGACCCGAGCGTTGGTAAATGTCAATGTAATTCAGGCCAACGGCTTTGTGGCGAATGCGGATCTCACCCGGGCCAGGCTCGCCGACCTGAACATCCACGAGTTGGAGTTCTTCCGGCCCGCCGTACTGGTTGATATGAACGGCTTTGGAGATTTGGTTTGTCATGTTCTGTCTCTAGAGTTTGTGATTAATAAGTACAGGTATCGATTATGTTGCAAGCCTTGTTAAAGTTCAGGACATGAACCAACGCCTGACGCTTGCGACCGCCCTGATATTGACCGTCCCCCCGTTGATGTGGGCGGGCAATGCGGTGGTCGGCAGGCTGGCCGCAGACCTGATACCACCCATGACGCTGAATTTTTTGCGCTGGGTGATCGCCTTTTTGATTTTGCTGCCCATCACCTGGCAAATTTTGCGCCCCACCAGCAGCCTGTGGCCGGTCTGGCGTCGCTACCTGGTGCTGGGTTTACTGGGCGTGGGCTGCTACAACGCACTGATGTATCTGGCGCTGCACACCTCAACGCCGTTGAACGTGACTCTCGTCGGCGCCAGTGTGCCCGTATGGATGCTGCTGATCGGAACGCTGTTTTTCAAACAGCGGATATCAACCATGCAGACGCTGGGTTCGGTGTTGTCAATGGCTGGGGTTGTTGTCGTGTTGACGCGCGGTGACATCTCGCAGTTGGCGCAAATCGGGTTTGTGGCGGGCGACTTTTACATGGTGCTGGCCAGCATCGCCTGGGCTTTTTACAGCTGGCTTCTTGTAAGTCCTGCGGGGAGCCAACCCAAAGACCCGGCTGACATCCGCAGCGACTGGGCGGCATTTTTAATGGCACAAATGGTTTTCGGTCTGGCCTGGGCTGGCGTTTTTGCTGGGGGTGAGTGGGCCTTCTTGTCAAATTTTTCCGACGCGAAGATCAGCTGGGGCTGGCCCCTGCTGGCGGTGTTACTGTATGTGGCAATTGGCCCGGCCATTCTGGCCTACCGCTGCTGGGGCATCGGCGTACAGCGCGTGGGGCCAGCCATGGCCAGTTTTTTTGGCAACCTCACACCGCTGATTGCCGCGCTGTTGTCAGCCGCGTTTTTGGGTGAGCTGCCAAAGCCGTACCACGCGCTGGCTTTTTTGCTCATCATCGGCGGGATATTGGTGTCAAGCCGGCGATAAATCGAGCCACTGGACATCGGGTTTGTTCACGAGTAAGATTCTAGTCTTACTTTCAAAAAGATTTCAACATGCAAACTACTTTGTTGTCCAGCAAGGGGCAGGTCATCATCCCAAAAATATTGCGCATGGCCCGGCGCTGGAGTGCGGGCACCCGGCTTGAAGTACACGACACACCTGAAGGCATTTTGCTCAGGCACATCGCGCCCGCCAAAAAAACAGAATTAAAAACTGGGCTGGCGGCCATTCGTCAGCGCTTGTCCTATTCTGGCCCCACACTCAGCCTTGCCGACATGGATGCAGCGATTTCGCAAGAAGCCAGCAAAGCTCACCGCAAGCCGTCAAAGTAATGGCAGCACTGGACACCAACATCGTGGTCAGGCTGATCATCGGCGATGACTTGAGCCAAGCCCGAGCCGCAGAAAAACTGGTCGCATCAGAGCCTTGCACCGTTGCGCCATCGGTATTGATGGAATGCGAGTGGGTCTTGCGTGCGGGGTATGGCCTGGACGCCAAACTCATTGCTGCGTCAATGCGCGATCTGCTTGGCTTGTACAACATTGAAGCATCAGAGCCCGTGTTGTCACTGCAAGCACTGCAAGGCTATGAAAGAGGGCTAGACTTTACCGATGCCTTGCATGCCGCACAACGAACTGAAGGTGAAGCCTTTGCGACGTTTGACAAAAAGTTTGTTCAGCGTGCGGCTAAAGCGGGGGTGGCAGGCGTCAGGTTGGTAAAAACCTAAAACGTCCCCGAATACGCCCCACCATCGGCCAACACGTTTTGCCCGGTCATGTATCCCGCATGGGTGCTGCACAAAAAGGCACAGATGGCGCCAAACTCAGCGGGCGTACCAAAGCGCTGGGCCGGGATGGTTTTGCGGCGTGCGTCCATCACGGCGTCCATGGACTGGCCGGATTTTTCAGCCGCACCTTTCATGGTGGTTTTCAGGCGGTCAGTCTCGAAAGCGCCGGGCAGCAGATTGTTGATCGTCACGCCCTGCGCAGCCAGCTTGCTGCGTGATACGCCAGCGACAAAGCCCGTCAGTCCGCTGCGTGCGCCGTTGCTCAAGCCCAAAATATCAATCGGCGCTTTCACAGCGCTCGACGT
>ENA-OFCF01000513-OFCF01000513.1-metagenomes-genome-assembly--contig:-NODE-513-length-16899-cov-8.769888_pt1 | contig 16899 bp, 12 predicted proteins | sample MGYA00153387_OFCF01 | MGnify analysis MGYA00153387
CTTTCACCTGATAAGAAGCGCCTTGCTTTGCTCGGCGCACAACACTGAGTTCTGATCCTAGTTTTTTACCGCGTTGGTCGTGGTTTTTTGTAAAATGTTCCACAGTGGTTTTCTGTGAAAAATACGACGCGCTGAGTTGCGTTAGTCATCTGATCGGCTTTGGCTTAACCGGGGCTTTGCCCCGAACCCCAGGATTTACTGGGCATAGACAGAGGCTCTCCTGTGTAGTATCTGGGTGAAAAATATCACAGGCAAAGCGACGTTTGCGGCCACTTCCCCTGATTTCTTATGAGACAACTCCACCTGATCTCGCCTCCGTTCCGATTTGCACCATCTCACGCGCCTCCGGTGGCGATGCTGTGGAATTTTTCGTCCACGAAGCGCAGGATGAGTTCTTCGGTGGCTTCGTCGCCCAGGCGTTCGATCACATCCACCGAAAATCCGCGGGCGATGAGCTGGCGGGCGCTAACGGGATCGATGCCGCGAGCGCGGAGATAGAAGATTTCTTCGTCGTTGATTTGGGAAGACGTGCTGCCGTGAGAGCACTTCACTTGGTCGGCGTTGATTTCAAGGCCGGGCATGGAATGAGCTTCGCAGGTGTCGCTCATCAGCAGATTGCGGCAGGTCTGATAGGCATCGGTGTGGTGCGCGTTTTCGTCCACGGAGATCAGGCCGGAAAAGATCGTTTTGGAAAAATCATAGAGCGAGTTTTTGTAGAGCAGATCGGAGTTTGCTCTATCAGAAACGTGATGCTGGAAAGTGCGTTGGTCGTATTCCTGCTCGCGGGCAGGGATGGAGACGGAGAGCATGTCCGAGCGCGAACCCGGCCCTTCAAGGCGGGAAAGGCATTCATTGCGGGCCCAAGATGCGCCAGTATTAAGGATGAATCCCTTGGCTGAGGCGTCGCGCGCCGTCGAGGTTTCGTTGATCTGGATCACGCGGGTGACTTCGTTGAACGCTTGGATCGCCACGTAGTCGAGCTGTGAGTTAGGTCCGGCGGATAGATCATTGAAGGCGATGGCGAGGCCGGGGCTGGTCTCATCTTCCGAGCGGAAGATATCGATCACGCGGACTTTCGAGTTTTTTCCAGTGACCACTAATGTGTGTGGAAAAGTGACAACATTCGCGCCAGAAATCCAGTGATGGACTTCGATAGTGCCATCGATCTCGACGTCGTCTCCGGTGTGAACGAAAAGACCGTTAGAAACCGAAGCCTCGTGCCATGCCGCGAACTTCGCCGAGCCTAACCGAGTTTCCTGTTTCATGAAATGTGCCTGCACTAGATCGCTGTGAGAAATCAAGGCCTCAGCGAGCGGCACGCAAATCACACCTGCCGGAAGATCCGATTCCGCATGAACGAGAGTGTCGTTGACGAAGACGAATTTTGCAGCGGTTTTTTCCAGGCCGATTGAGCGGAAAATGAGTTCAGCTGTGGACGGGACGTCCACGCTCCTTGAGAAACCGTCGAAGTCGAGTTGTTTGAGATTCGAGAAGCGCCATGGTTCGTCACCGCGTTTTGGAGTGGCAGTGAAGAGATAGCGCACGTGTGCCTCGGCTTGGCGAGTGGTGAACCAGTTAGGGAGCGTGGTGGTGTGTGGGGCGGATGTCATGGTAAGGTGGGTTGGTTGAAGTGAATATTTAGTTAGTATCAGCTCTTAGAATCATTCAAGAGTTCGAGATCCAATAGGTCTTTTGTTCTAGCAGTGGCGCGTTTGTTCTTGAGTAGGTCATCGAGCGAAATGAAGGGTATTTCAATGCCTGAATGGTGGATCATGGTCCGATTTTTCCACACCGTATCGAAGTCCACGCCCTTGATGTGAACGAGGAAGTCGATTCTCAAAGGCTCAAATCCGAATTGACTCATCCGGTCGTCATCCAGAAAATTTTCCGGTTTGATCTCCGGCAGAGGACCGAAAAACTCATGGAGGGCTGAGACAATGCGTTCGGCATTCTCTGGAGATTTCCTAACGAAGAAATCGATGTCGCCTGTGTAGCGGGGCCTGCCATGAGCCGCAACCGCGTATCCACCGATCACAACGAACTCAACTCCGTGGGAGATCAACAATTCGATGCACTCTTTGAAGTCGCGGTGGATTTCCATTTTGGGAATCATACATTTGTGACCTTAGAACCTCGAGAGCGGCTAACCGCTCATCCGGCGTGTGTGATAACCAGAATTTCAAACTGCGCTCGTCGTCTCCCTCGACAGGGACAACGCGTGCGACAGCTTGCATCATTCTGGTTTGTGATTTCATAACCGATAGTGGTTTATCCTACTGAGCCTTCCATTTCAAGGTCGATCAGGCGTTTGAGTTCTACGGAATATTCCATCGGGAATTCGCGGACGAGATCGTTGATGAAACCATTGACCGCGAGTGACATCGCTTGACCTTCGTTGAGGCCGCGTTGTTGCATGTAGAAAAGCATATCATCTGAAACCTGTGAGACTGATGCCTCGTGCTGGGTGGCGTGGCGATTTCCCTTCACGGTGATGGCCGGATAGGTATCGGTGCGCGAGTGACTGTTGATAAGTAATGCATCGCACTCGGTGTTATTTTTGCAACCTTTGAGGTGTTTTGGAATGTGGACTTGGCCGCGATAGGTCGCGCGGCCTTGGCCGACTGAGATTGATTTTGAAACCACGTTAGATGTGGTTTCATCGGCGGCGTGGATCATCTTGGCGCCAGTGTCTTGGTGTTGACCGGTGTTTGCTAGAGCGATCGAAATCACCTCACCACGAGCGCGGCGGCCTTTCATCACGACGCCGGGATATTTCATAGTTAGACGTGAGCCTATGTTGCAATCGATCCAGCGCACTTCCGCGTCTTCCATTGCTAGACCGCGTTTGGTGACGAGGTTAAACACGTTGCTGCTCCAGTTTTGCACAGTGACGTATTGGATTTTTGCACCTTTCAATGCCACGAGTTCCACCACTGCGGAGTGCAGCGTCGCGGTCTCGAACTTCGGCGCGGTGCAGCCTTCCATGTACATCAATTCTGCGCCTTCATCGGCGATGATGAGGGTGCGCTCGAACTGGCCGAAATTCTCCGAATTGATGCGGAAATAAGCTTGCAGCGGTTGTTTGAGCTTCACTCCTTTTGGCACGTAGATGAACGAACCACCGGAAAAGACTGCGCTGTTGAGTGCAGAAAATTTATTATCAGAAGTCGGAATCACCTTGCCAAACCATGGTCGGAAAACCTCCTCGTGGTTCTTGAGTCCCTCGGTGGAGTTCACGAAGATCACGCCTTGTTTGGTGAGCTCTTCCTTCATGTTAGAATAGGCGGCTTCCGAGTCATACTGTGCCTCCACACCTGCTAGAAATGCGCGTTCTTGCTCGGGAATTCCGAGTCGCTCGAAGGTCCGCAGCACATCTTCTGGCACGTCTGCCCACGAACGTTTCGGTTTCTCGCCATCCGATAGATAGTAACGGATTTTGTCGAAATCGATGGTGTTAAGATCACTCGTGGCCCAGTGGGTGGGCATCGGTTTTTCGAGAAACACTTTGAGCGCTTTGTGACGAAAATCACGCATCCATTGCGGATCGTTTTTTACGTCCGAAATATAATCCACGGTTTTAGCCGACAGCCCATAACCGGCGTCGAACTTGTGGCGCTCGGGAAAGGTGAAGTCGCCCTTGGTGCGGTCGATGTTGATCGCTTCATGGGTTTCCTCGTCGAGCAAGGCGGTGGAATCTTGATAAGACATGGTGGGAGTTGGTTAGAGATTCAAAATTCCTAGGCTAGAGCCGGTTCCTTGAGGAATTCGTAGCCGTCTTTTTCTAGTTCGAGTGCGAGTTCTGCGCCGCCGGAGCGGACGATGCGACCTTCGGCCATGACGTGGACGTGGTCGGGTTTGATGTAGTCTAGCAGGCGCTGATAGTGGGTGATGAGCAGGATGCCGCGGTCTGGCGAGCGCATGGCGTTGACACCTTTGGCGACAATCTTGAGGGCGTCGATGTCGAGACCAGAATCGGTTTCATCGAGGATGCAGTAGGCGGGCTCTAACATCATCATTTGGAGGATTTCGTTGCGTTTCTTTTCGCCGCCAGAGAATCCTTCGTTCACGGCGCGGGCGGTGAACTTGCGGTCCATTTCTAGCAAGTCCATTTTCGCATAGAGATCCATGTAATATGCAACCGCATCGATTTCCTCGCCCTTCGGCAGGCGGGCTTGGAGGGCCGCGCGGATGAAGTTAGCATTCGAGACGCCGGGAACTTCTGATGGATATTGGAACGCGAGGAAAATCCCGGCGCGCGAACGTTCGTCGATGGACATCTCGAAAATTTCCTCACCATCGAGCGTGACCGAGCCAGAGCTGACGACGTAGCCTTCGTTGCCGGCGATGACTTTCGAGAGGGTGGATTTGCCGGAACCGTTAGGTCCCATGATGGCGTGGACTTCACCTTTTGGGATGTCGAGGGTGACTCCCTTGAGGATTTCGGTGCCGTCTTCGAGGGTGGCGTGGAGGTCTTGGATGTGCAGGCTCATGGTGGTGTTAGGAATGTGAGGTTTGAGAGGATTGGGCGGCGACTTTGCCGCGTAGAGTGATTTCGATGTCGTCGATGACGGCCCCAGGCGGGAGCTCTAGCACATCGGCGAGGTTGAAGCCGGGTTTGAAATCCACGTCGTGGATGATGCCGGTGGCGGCGTCGTGGAAGTGGCCGTGCTCGGTAAGATTCGGGCAGTAGCGCGACGATTCGCGCTCGAAATTGACTTGGCGGATGATGCCGTGTTGCACCAGTGCTTCGAGGCAGTTGTAAACGGTGGCGAGCGAAATATTGGGCAGCCGATCCTTGACCCGCATGTAAACTTCGTTCGCTGTCGGATGATTGCGCTGGTCGATCAAGATCCGGTAAACCTCTTGGCGCTGCCGCGTCATGCGCAGACCGCCCATTTCCTCGGGAATCACCGAAGAAGCGGAAGGGATTGAGGAGTGGTCGATCATCGCGGCGGCAAACTAGGCGCGGCCTGAGCAAAAGCAAGAATGATTCTTATTCTCATTATAAAAACATCATATTTCATTGAAAATGAATGATCATTTTTCTGATTTTTTCTCACGAATGCTAGCAGGTGAGGGATTGTCTTTTCAGAATTATCTGCGAACCTTGCGGAGTGACACGACCTTTCACGACTGGTTTTCTGACACTTGCGGCATTTTCGGTGCTGTTATTGAATTCTTGCGCGCCATCTTACACCACGGTGGCATTCCAGCCGGGTCAAAGTGCCAAGGCTGATACCTTTGGTTATCGCAAGTGGATTTCCGATCGCGTGGAGCCGGATATCGTCATGATCGGCATCCACGGGTTTTGCGGGGCCTCGGTGGATTACGCAAATCTGGGCAACCACCTGTTGGCCCACCAGCCGAAAACCGGGCTTTATGCCTATGAAGTGCGCGGACAAGGAAGCGACCCGATTCATCAGCGGCGCGGAGATATCGGCAACCCGAAAGATTGGTATCGCGATTTGTTTGCGTTCACCCAACTGGTTGAGGAGCGGCATCCGGAGGCGAAGGTCGTTTGGTTTGGCGAGAGCATGGGCGCTTTAATCGCCGCGCACGCATGGCGCGAGTCGCCGGTGGGCAGTCCGCCGTGTGATGGATTGGTGCTTTCTTCGCCGATTGTGCGGTTTCGGGATGACATTCCGGCATGGACGCCGGGTTTGGTGCAGGCGGCGGCGACCACTTTGCCCTTGGCGCGGATTTCACTGGAAACACTTTCGGGCGGTCAGGATGTGCAGATGACTCAGCAATCTAAGCACCACGAACAGGTGAAGAAAAACGAATATAACATCGAGCAACACACGCTGCGATTGATCGGAGCGCTGACCAATCTGATCGGTAGCATGAATGATTGCGCGGCGACTTTTCGCTCGCCGGTGCTGGTTTTGCACGGTGGGCAGGATTATTTCAACAACGACTCCGATGTCCGCGGGTTCGTGGCGCGGATTCCAGAAGGCACATCGAAGACCTACCGGAATTATCCGAAAGCCTACCATTTGCTGATGTATGACGAGAAACGGGAAGAGATTTTCCGCGACGTCGCGCGCTGGGCGGATCGCTTGCGCCATGATCGATTGAAAAATTAATCAGGAAATTGGCAGAATTCGTCTTGACGGCTTGGATTTCATGGCCATCCTTCGCGCCCCGCAACCCCACAGAACATTCAATTATGGCTCGTATTTGCTGCATTAGAGGAACCCAAGTCCGCTCCGGCGGGAGAATCCACCGGTCTGGTTTGGCCAAGAAAAAAGGTGGTATCGGACGTCACGTCACGAAAGTGGTGAAGCGCACCGTTTCCCCGAACCTCCAAACCAAGCGCATCTGGGTGCCGGAGTTCAATGGTTTTGTGCGCCTCAAGCTGAGCTGCCGCGCACTCAAGACGATGAACAAAAATGGCGCATACGCCACGCTAAAGAAGGCCGGATTGGTCTGATTTCTTTCTAGAATATTTTGGTGTTGTCGAAAAAAAGCCCGGTGGAAACATCGGGCTTTTTTTCGTGCATCAACCGATGACGCACGGCACCAGAACGCCGTCGCTCATGCCGTGGATTTTCTTTTTATCCGCTGGCACGATGGTGGCCAAGCAGCCGCCGAAGTGCGTGGCTCCTGCGTCATCCGTGAAAAAATACGGGCATAGCCGAACGCGGCCTTGCATCATTTCCACCGAGCCATCTTCGCGGAAAACCGGATGTGTCACGCGGCGGCCTTCGCGGAATTCTTGGAGCATCCACGGCTGGGTGGCGGATTGATTCACCGCGCCGAGCAAGCGCTCCGACCATTCAGCAGCGGGCATGTCGTGGCCGATGAACACCCCGCGCGAACCCCACGCGGTTTCGTGAAATCCCGAGACTTTGAGCACCAGATGGCGATTTTTTTGGCTGAAAGCTGCGACATCCTCCCAAGCGTGGGCGTCGAGTCGCGGCAGGGCGGCGTGCGGCGGCAGCGGTGTGGGATCGAGCATCCAGCCGAACGGAACGATAGACTGAAGACGTTTGAGGTGATTGCTGCGCAGTGAGTGTTCCCAGATGTTTTTCAAAGCAGGCGACCACAGCAAAGCGAGCCACAACTTGTCTTCCAAGTGCGGTTTAAACGGCGGCGTGATTTGGATTTCTCCAGACGCAGATCCCGCCGCAAGTTGTTGTGCGGACGAAATCGACTTCCAATCAAACAGCTCAAAAAATCGATAGAGCGGACTGCCGTCTGGCTGATAAGTTTCGGCGGCGGCGACTTGCCATTCCATGCCGAGCGCATTCGCAAGCCACTGCATTTCAGGGCGATAATCCGCAGATTCCTCGGAAACGAGAATCGTTCCGCCCTGCGGCATCAACGAGCGAAATCCCTCAACCATCCCGCTTGATCCGCCTAACACTTCGAAACCGGCATCCGAGTAAATTTTTGCCAACCAAGCCGTCACGCCAATCCCGCCCGGCACGCTGTCGAGTTCGCTCATGGCAAATCCGTTTGGCGTGAGAATCAAATCCGGGCGAATCACGCGGGGAAACTGGGAGAGCGTCCCGGCAGCGCGTTGGTGGTGGATCAGCCATTCCGGTTTGCCGCGGTCGAGCCAATCCGCCACCCAGCCGGGCAGCTTTCCAGCGGCGCTGCGACGGTAGAGCGAGTCACACGTTTGTTGAAATTTTGCCAGCGAATGGCCCATTTCGACCATCGCCTTCGCTTCAGCCGCGCTGAGTTTGAATGGCTCTGGCGACCAACGCCACTCGCCGCCGCCAAACAAACCACCCTCAGGCAGCGCGTTGCGCAATTCCGATAAACTCAATTCCATGCCGCGGCCAAGTTCCACCGATGTGGCCTGTTTGCCAAGCGGGATTGTTGCTCTGTCTCACAGTTGGTGATGCGCGCCACCGAGAATGCTGCGGGCATCAAAACCGTGATTGGCCAGAATGCGGGCGGCGAAATAGCTGGTCTTGCCCATCTGGCAGATCGTGAAAACCGGTTTGCTAGCGTCGATCTCATTGAGGCGGCTGCGGAGTTCGGCAAGCGGGATATTTTTCGCGCCGGGCACCGGATTTTTTGCGGCGGTCGCTGCGGGGCGGACATCGATGATTTGTTCTCCGGCGCTGGCAAGATCTGGCACGGGTTTGAGCAATCCATCGCGAATATTTCCGGCGGCGAACCCCGCCACGTTGATGACATCCTTGGCATTTCCAAACGGCGGCGCGTAAGCGAGTTCGAGGTGTGCGAGGTCATCGATGGTGAGTTTTCCGCGCAGCGCGGTGGCAATCACATCGAGGCGTTTGTCCACTCCATCCTTGCCGCTTGCTTGGGCGCCTAACACACGACCGGTATCCGGCTCCCATAACAATTTGAACGTGATGGTTTCCGCGCCGGGAAAATAACTGGCGTGGGAAGCTCCGTTGACGGTAACGGTCTGATAGTTTACGCCTTCCGCCTTGAGTCGCGCTTCCGAATAGCCGGTGATTCCAGCGGCATATTCAAATACGCGCACGATGGCCGTGCCGATGCTACCCGGATAGGGCAGCGCATTTTCGCCAGTGAAAATGTGATCTGCTGCGGTGCGTCCTTGGCGATTCGCTGGGCCGCCGAGTGGAATGGCGGTGCGTTTGTTGAAAATCGGTTCCGCAGTTTCGCAAACGTCTCCCACTGCGTAAATATCAGGATCGGATGTGAGTTGATAGGCATCCACCTTGATGTGTCCACGCGGGCCAAGTTCGAGCCCGGCGTCTTTGGCGAGTCCACTTTCAGGACGCACGCCGATGGATAGAATGATGAGGTTGGTTTCCAGCGATCTGATAGATTTGAGTTTTGCAACAATGCCGTTGGGCGAATTTTCAAAGCCATCGATGCCGTCACCCAGAATCAAATCGACGCCTTTTTCGCGGAGCGCATTTTCTAGCGGACGGACCATTTCCGCATCCATCTGGGGCAGCACTTGCGGTTGGAGTTCGATCACACTAACATTCTTGCCGATTGCGTGGAGTTGTTCCGCCATTTCCAAGCCGATAAATCCCGCACCGATGATGGCGACATGTTGGGCGGTGGCAGCGGCCTCTTTGATGCGGTCCATGTCTTGCAAATTCCGCAGTGTGTGGATGAGTGGGTTATCGATGCCCGGCAGCGGCGGACGCAGCGGAATCGCCCCGGGTGCGAGGATAAGCTTATCATATACCACAACCGAATCACTGCCGTCTGTTAGTGAGCGGACATGCACTTCATGCTTGTTGCGGTCGATCGCGACAGCTTCAGTTAGAGTGCGGACATCTAGATTGAGCACGGCACGCAAGCTGGACGGTGTCTGGATGGCGAGTTCGGCACGATCTGGAATATCACCGCCGATATGATACGGAAGGCCGCAGTTAGCAAATGAAACATCTGGGCCACGTTCGATTAGAATGATGTGTGTGGTTTCCGAGTGGCGGCGGGCACGAGCTGCGGCGGATGCACCACCCGCCACGCCACCAATGATGACAATTGTTTCAGGCTGCTTTTTCATAATGTCTAATAGCATATGGGCGAGTGAGTCGAACGCAACGTCGATTTTTTGTCAGATAGTGCAAAAGCAAACATCACTTCGAAAACAAATCATCTATCATTCCGGAATGATTTGTCAGTGATAGCTCACAAAGTCACTCGCGGATAAAACTGATCGGGGTTTTGTGGTCGCTTCATGAGTATTTCTCAATCATCGCGCCGGGAAGGTGACGCGTCATTTTTCAACTCTGCGAATGCGCTCAGCAGTTGGTGATGGTTTTCCAGCCCCAATCGCTCGCGAATTGAACCAAGCCGCTTGTCCACGGAATCCCGACGAATGCCGAGTTCCCTGGCAATGCCACGGCGTGTGCCTGATTGCAGCATGCCGCTCAGCAGGCGCACGTCCGCTGCGCCCATGGTGTTAGCGGGGCCAACTGTAATTTTTGCATCGACGAATCCGCACAAGGCTTGCCAGTTTTTTTCTAAACTTTCGCGTTGTTCGATCCGGCGGCTGATCACTCCCAAGCGCTGGCCCAAGAAGTGGAAGGTTTCGCGATCCCGCTCGGAGAAATCCAGCGCTCGCCGATTCCATGTTAGCACGATTCTCCGGTCTCGGAGCACGGAGGGCGTGTACGCGAGCTGGTGATTGGAATCGAGATGTCGGTAAACTTCACGAAACAATGGGTTTTCACGAAAACGTCCGAAACTCTCAAAATCAGATAGGCGTTTGACTTCGTCCGAGGTCGCTACCAAATGCCCGGCCGCAATGACTGGGTGGTGAGCCACCACTTTATTGAAAATTTCCAGCAGATTCTGGAACGGTTGCGTGTAGGATTCATTCAACTTGAAATTCATCAAATGGCTCAAATCGGGTGACCAATTGTTCCAGCACATGCAATCGGCAGGCAAAATCTCAGCGGCGTCCTCTAAAAACCGTGACTCCAGTTCATCCAGCGATTCTAGGCCTGCCATACCCATCATCGTCCGGTCGATTTTTCGCATGGTGGCGTCACTGAGTTCGCGAAATTGTGGCATGAGTCAGCGGGTGGGCTTGGAGGTTTTGAAAATCACTGCGGAACGGTTATTGACGCCGAGTTTTCGATAGAGATTGGCCATGTGTTTTTCGACCGTCCGTGCGGCACAGCCCAAAATGATCGCGATTTCAGGGCCGGTTTTCCCCTCGCGCAACCAAGACACGACCTGCGACTCCCTGAGTGTGAGAGGAACCGACGGCTCCAACCCGGTGAGCGCCCCTGAATCTCTTGCCCAGATGAGCACACCCTCGGTGATGTGATTGATGGATGACACATCAATCTTGTCGTGCAAATTTCGCCACGCGGATGGTATCCCTCCCGACTTCAGCAGATCTCGCTCTGCATTTTCGCTCAACCAAAGTCCACTCATGGGCGAGTCCAGTGCGACGCACCACCCAACCGCATCCAGCAGTTGCCCCCATGCCAGCAACTTCTGCCACAGCCGATCGTTACTCCGTTGGAGCTTTTGATCGAGTTGCTGAAGAAAACTCTCATGGCCCACCACAGATTTTGCCGAAAAATCCGCTGCGACCACATGCGGCGAAGTTGTTCCAATCAATTTGACCATGACAGAATGCAACAAACTCGTTCGGAGCGGTCAAGCCATCTCCATGGCACTTTGCCTGATACGTAAGTTAGGGGATGGTCAAAAATTTTCCGATGCGCTAGACATCTCGTTGATACCATACACTTATCAGCCCTCCACACAATCTATCCAAAATGATGAATTCTTGCTCTTTATATCCTGACCGCTTGGTGCCTCGCGGAATCCTCCGCGCCTCTTTGGCTGTCATCACCTCCATAATGTGCCTTCACGCTCACGGAGCGGAGATTGCGGCCGTCGCTCCTGAGATTGTGTCCGCTTGGAAAATCAACAGTGGTAACACACTGCTGATTTTCCGTCACGATGGAACCTATTTCCATGTTGAGGATGACGGAAACCGCCCAGGAATGGAACGTGGCACCTACGTTTGGAACAAAACCAGCTCCGCCTTTTCTGCCAACACCCAGCGAGACACCAACGGGGAAGGCGGCTTATCTCACCCATCTGGCGCAACCACTCTCACTGTTAGCGGCAACACACTGACCTACACCGTGGCTGGAGAGGGCTCTTTCACGTTCTCGCGCGTCGTCAACACTGCCAGCGCCATCGTGGGTTCTTGGTTTATCCCAGGCGATCTTTCAACCGTGACCTTTCTGGCGGGCAGCATTTCAGGAAGCACTTCATCCGGAACTTATTACTCCACCGAGGAGGAAAACAGGGCACCTTTCGGCTACGATGGCATGGAGCGCGGCACCTACACTTGGAATTCTTCAACCAAAGTCCTCACCGCCACGCCGATCACCGACACCAATGGCGACGCCCGACTCAGCAATTTGCCAGCGGGATTCACCGCCACCATCGTCGGCAATGCCATGACCGTGCCAGACGACGGCGGAACCACCGTTTTTCGTCGTATCACGCCGATCGCGTCGCCATTGGACACCAGCAACGACTTTGAAGTCGATCAATTCGCAAATTACCGCCAAACCAGCACTGCAAATCCCTCACTTCTCCCCGTGCCCGTGGTGGATGATTCGCCATTTTGGGGGGAAGCTTACATCGAAGGCACCGTCTCTGGGACTGGCGGAACGCTGACAATTGCAAGCCAATCGCCACGAAACTTCGTGAACGCCGACGGCTGGGGGATCAATGTGAGTTACACCAGCCTTGCAAATCTGAACGCGGCCAGCGCATTTCCCAATGGCGTGAGCTACGTGTTCGCCCGCAGCGGCGGCAGTGCGACTTTGAGCTACCCCGCAGGCGGGACATTTCCACCCGCGCCCAAGATCGTGGGAGCTGATGAAAACGGCTCTTGGTTCGGCGGAGAATATTTCCTGGGTCAAAACCAAACACTCATCTGGAGCGCTCACACGGCCTACGATCCGGCGACTCTAGTCACCGTCCTCTCCGTGGTGGATCAAGAATCCGGTGAGACACTTTTTTATGAAACCGTCTTCCAGGGCGACATCACATCTCACGATTTCACCGGAAAGCTGACACCGGGAAACTCTTATGACGTCCAGCTCGAACACGTCAAAATCGCCAGTTCCACCACATCAGGCACCGGTCCATTTTCCGGGAAATTAGGTTACGCACTCTATAATTCCAACACTCGCTTTACCATGGTCGCGCCGGAGGAGCCAATTACCGAACCGCTGATCACCCAGCAGCCCATTTCCCAACTCCCCACCGCAGGAACTCATGTAACCTTGAAGGTCGGCACCGACAACGATGATCGCACTTTCACCTATCAATGGTTCAAAGACAACGAAGCCATCCCAGGCCAAACCGGCAACAGCCTCGCTATCAAAAATTACTCAAACGCAGCCGATGGAGGAACTTACACCGTCGAGGTCACCAACGCGGCAGGCTCCGCCACCAGCAACCCGGCCACTCTTGGACCTGCCATCGTCGAGTTCGTGATCGTTGGAAAAGAAATCGAATACATTCAAACCGGAGCGTCCACGGTGGTGGTGAACCCCGAGCCGGTGAGTGTGCATTATGGTGGCCCGTATGGATTTAGCGCCAATATTTCAGGACGAAATATGCAGTTGCTCGCAGCCCCCACCGTCACTCCACCCGCTGGCACTCCCAACACGCTTCCGAATCCATTCTACTCCAACCTGTATCTTGATCCATCGGATGAACCTGAGTGGAGCTATGGACCGAATGCCGATGACTGGGAAGAGATCTCACAGTCATTCATCGACACAAGATTCCCGAATGGCACCTACACTTTCTCGGTGGCCGGAGTTTCCGTTCCCCTCAATTTGACAGGAAATGCCTATCCGAACACCCCGCAACTCACCTTGAGCGGCGGAACATGGGTGAACGGGAAATACGCGATGGATGCCACGAATCCGCTGACGGTCACCACCAACGTGTTCACCGGGTACAGTTCGAATATCGATGGCCACATCAGTCTTGAGGTGAATGACTCTGGCGTTGAATTTTTCAAAAGCACCAGCCCAACCACCAATTCTGCCACTTACACGGTGCCAGCTCACACCCTGCCGACGGATGGGACGACTTATATCGAAGCCGCTTTCGACGCGATTGTTAGCAAAAGCACTGCCATTCCAGGAGCCTACGCTGCGGCGTATTACGAAAAAAATGTCGAAGTAGAGGTTCACATCCTTCCAAAAATCATCGCGCAGACCTCCAGCGATACCGTTGACGCGGGCGACGACTTTTGGCTCGAAGTCGAAACCACCGGGACGCCAGCGTCGTCCTCATACGACATGAATTACCAGTGGCGCAAAGGCGACACCGTTCTTAACGGGGAAACCGCGAGTTACCTTTTGCTAGAAGATGTCCAAGCGAGCGACGCCGGCAGCTACACCTGCACCGTGACCAACGACGTCGGCACGGCGACCAGCCAGCCCATCATCCTCACTCTGTCAGACGCCTACTCCGGGTTCGTCTCGGATTATGGTTTGAATCCGTTGACGACAGGAGCTCCCGACTTCGACTTCGACAACGACGGCATTCCCAACCTGCTCGAATACCTCTTCGGTGGAAATCCCACCCACCCTAGCAGCGGCCTGCTGCCGGTCCTCACCAAAGCCCCGGGCAGCAACAACCTCGTCTTCACCTACAAGCGGAAAATCGCCGCAACCGGAGTCACCCAAGTCATCGAACACGCCACCAGCCTATCACCGCCATGGACTCCCGCCGTCCATGGCGCTGGCGGCGTCACCATCGTCATCACTCCCGTCCCCGGTGATGCCACCGCTGAGCAAGTTACCGTCACGATCCCGTCCACCAGCTCCAGCTGCTTTGTGCGGCTGAAGGCGAGCCGTTAAGCACACTTTCTAAATCCGCCTTTCACGCCTCACGCACCCCAAAAACATGAACTCTCTGAACTTCCTTTTTTCAGCCCTTCTTGCGTCTGTCGCTTCGCTGCACGCGGCCTCGACACCGACGAAACCCCAACAGCTCACCTCACCCGATCAAGTGCCGGAAGGATTGGCCAAGTCCGATTGGTCCAGCATCCGCGCCGCCTACGAAGCCGGACGCCACGCCATTCATCGTCAGGAAAACGGTAACCTTACCGCCCGGAACCCCGGCCAGCAGTGGCGCACGGAATTCGATGGCAAAGGCTTCCTCACCACTCCCGATCACGGCCAATGGACTTGGGGTCTGGAGTTAACCGGCCATGGCGAGCGCACACTCCCGTCCGCTTCTTCCGCCATCACCCACCAAGGCGGGAAAATCTCCTGCCAGCGCGATGAAAACCTCACCGAGTGGTTCATCAACGACACCTGCGGCCTCGAACAAGGCTGGACCATCCACTCAAGGTGCGTGGGCGTCTCGCCCATATCTTCCGATCTCACCCTCACCCTAGCCGTCCACGGCGACCTCACCCCCCAAGTCTCCACCGACTCCTCCAGCGTCTCCTTCCAAACCGCATCCGGCAGCACCGCCCTCACCTACGGCGGCCTCAAAGCCTGGGACGCCGATGGCACAAACCTCACCGTCCGCTTCGAACCCGCCGGGGAAAACGCCATCCGCATCGCCGTCGAGGAGCAAAACGCCCGCTACCCCATCACCATCGATCCCATCGCCCAGCAGGCTTATCTGAAAGCAGGTAATAGTAGCACGCAGGCAGGAGACGAATTTGGCGCGTCGGTCGCTATTTCTGGTGAAACAGTAGTCATCGGAGCACCCTACGAAGCGAGCAACACTACGGGTGTAAATGGAAACCAAAACAGCGAAGGCGCACCCTACTCAGGAGCTGTCTATGTCTTCACCCGCAACGGCGGCACTTGGACACAAGAAGCCTATCTTAAAGCCAGCAATACCGGTAATGGGCAGTTTTTCGGATCCGATGTCACGATCTCGGGAAACACAATCGTTGTGGGAGCCTATGGAGAAAAAAGCAACGCTATCGGGGTAAACGGTAACCAATCTAGCACCAGTGCGCCCAACTCAGGAGCAGTCTATGTTTTTACCCGCAGTAGCGGAATCTGGACCCAGCAATCATACATCAAGGCCAGTAACACTGGGCAGGATGACTTTTTCGGGAGATCCGTAAGTATTTCTGGTGAAACGATGGTTGTCGGGGCCACTCAAGAGGACAGCAATGCTATCGGGGTGAATGGAACTCAAGGAAACAATAGCAAACTGGATTCTGGAGCAGCCTATATCTTCGTCAGAAACGGAACGACTTGGACCCAGCAAGCCTATTTCAAAGCCAATTATTCAATCCAAATTACCAATTTCGGTACGGACACGGGGATTTCTGGTGACACTGTTGTGGTAGGGGGGAATTACGAAAATTGTTTTATTTTCACTCGCAGTGGCACGATCTGGACCCAGCAGCCATATCTCAGCGCAAGCAATTCAAGCGGCGGAGATTATTTCGGCGCTCGCGTGGCAATTTCCGGTAACACGATTGTTGTCGGTGCCAACCAAGAGGACAGCAATGCAACCGGCGTGAATGGCGACGGGTCCAATAATGATAAAAGTGCTGCTGGTGCTGCCTATATTTTCACAGGAAATGGAGCATCGTGGACCCAACAAGCCTATCTCAAGGCCAGTTATTCTGGAGTTGATGCCTACTTCGGCGATTCCGTGGCAATTTCTGGGGACAAGGTGATCGTTGGTTCTCCCGGCACGATCGTTGTTTCTCCCGGCACGAACTCCGCTGCTGGCGCAGCCTATGTTTTCACCCGAAGTGGTGTGACGTGGTCTGAGCAAGCTTTCCTTCAGGCCAGTAATCCTGAGTCGGGTGATTATTTCGGAAGCTTTGGCTCTGTTGCTATATCCGGCGACACTGTCGTCGTGGGGGATTTTGCCGAGAACAGCAATGCTACCGGTGTTAATGGGGACCAGACCAACAATGGCGCTGCTGATTCTGGCGCTGCCTATGTCTTTAATCTAAACGCTGTCGCCCCATTGCCCGAAATCGCCGTCCAGCAAGCCGGGGCTGACATCGCCACCACCACGACGAAAGCTTTCGGATCTCTTGTGCTTGGAATCGCCTCAGATCTCGTTTTCACCGTCATCAACACCGGCAACTCCGATCTCACCCTGAGCGGCACTCCAAAAGTCGCCGTGACGGGCAGCTCGGACTTCACTGTCACCAGCCAGCCAGCCAGCCCCATCACCGGCCCAAGCGGCAGCACCGCATTCACCGTTCGTTTTGTTCCTTCCAGCATCGGCCCGAAAAACGCGGTTCTATCCATTCCGAACAACGACGCCGATGAGACCCCGTTCACCATCAATCTAAGCGGAAATGGTTTGACGGCAGAGACAGCCTTCAACAATGCGATTTCAGCCAACTCCAGCCTGACTGGCCCCAACGCGCTTCCAACGCATATTCCCTCGCTAGATTTTTGAATTTCCCTAGAGCCGTATGGGTTTAAA
>ENA-OFCF01000515-OFCF01000515.1-metagenomes-genome-assembly--contig:-NODE-515-length-16845-cov-4.593865_pt1 | contig 16845 bp, 16 predicted proteins | sample MGYA00153387_OFCF01 | MGnify analysis MGYA00153387
CAATGATGACTCTTCCAAAGCTGTGGCGTTGTACGCACGCGGCATTGCAGACGCCATCATTGAAGGCCGGGCCAACGCAACACAAGAAGTTGTCAAAATGGTCCAGCCTGAGAGTTCAGACGAATTTGTGGAAGTCGCGGCCGCTTAAACAGGCAGGCTATGCGTCAAGCTGGCTTGGAAGGCCAGACGCGAAAGAGGGGCTCGCGTAGCCCCTTTTTTACAAGTTAAAAATGTATTTGGAGAGTTTGAAAATGGCAATTACTGCAAGCATGGTCGCCGAGTTGCGCGCCAAAACCGATGCTCCCATGATGGAGTGCAAAAAAGCCTTGACCGAGGCTGAAGGCAACTTTGAAAAAGCCGAAGAAATCCTGCGCGTCAAGCTGGGCAACAAGGCTGGCAAGGCCGCTTCGCGCATCACGGCTGAAGGCGTGATTGCGTATCACACCGAAGGTGGCGTAGGTGCGCTGGTTGAAATCAATTGCGAAACCGACTTCGTCACCAAGAACGACAGTTTTTTGGCCTTTACCAACGCGGTAGCGGTGGGCATTGTCAAAAACAATCCGGCTGATGTGGCTGCAGTTGGCGGTATGGCACTCAGCATGGACGGCTTCGGCCCGACGGTTGAAGACGTGCGCAAAGGCTTGATCGGCAAAATTGGCGAGAACATGTCGGTGCGCCGTTTCCAGCGCTTTGCTAGTGGCAAGCTTGCTTCTTACCTGCACGGCACGCGTATCGGCGTGGTGGTTGAGTTTGATGGCGACGAAGCCGCTGCCAAGGACGTTGCCATGCACGTTGCGGCAATGAAGCCGGTGTCCTTGTCAAGCGATCAGGTGCCTGCTGAGCTTGTAGCGCGTGAGCGCTCGGTCGCTGCTGCAAAAGCCGCTGAAGATGCCAATGTGGCCACGGCTGCTGGCAAGCCAGTGCAATCCGCTGAAATCGTTGCCAAGCGCATCGAGGGCGGCGTTCAAAAGTACCTGAAAGAAGTCAGCCTGCACAACCAGACTTTCGTTAAAAATGACAAGCAAACGGTTGAGCAAATGCTGAAAGAAAAAGCCACAGCTGTTAAATCGTTCACCCTGTATGTGGTGGGCGAGGGTATTGAGAAAAAAGTCGACGACTTTGCTGCTGAAGTTGCTGCGCAAATCGCGGCTGCCAAGGCGGCTTAAGTTCTTTGTACTAGCCGGAAGGCCGCTAAACTAATCATCAACCCAACTCCAGAAAGCGGCCACATGCCAGCCTACAAGCGAATCTTGTTAAAACTGTCAGGTGAGGCCTTGATGGGTGACGACGCCTTCGGCATCAACCGTGCCACCATTGTGCGCATGGTTGAAGAAATCGCTGAGATTACCCACATGGGTGTTGAGGTGGCGGTGGTGATTGGCGGCGGCAACATTTTCCGTGGTGTGGCGGGCGGCTCGGTCGGTATGGACCGCGCCACCGCTGACTACATGGGCATGCTGGCCACCGTGATGAACGCGCTGGCACTGGGCGACACCATGAACAAAGCCGGTTTGACGGCGCGTGTGATGTCTGCCATTGCCATTGAGCGCGTGGTGGAACCCTACGTCAGGCCCAAAGCGCTGCAATACCTGGAGGAAGGCAAAGTCGTGATTTTTGCGGCAGGTACAGGCAACCCATTTTTCACCACCGATACGGCTGCAGCCTTGCGTGGCGCTGAAATCGGCGCTGAGATTGTGCTCAAAGCTACCAAGGTTGATGGCGTGTACTCGGCTGACCCGAAAAAAGACCCGAACGCAACGCGGTATACCAGCATCACGTTTGATGAAGCCATGGGTAAAAATCTGGAAGTGATGGACGCGACTGCTTTCGCGCTGTGTCGCGACCAAAAATTGCCACTCAAAGTTTTCAGCATCTTCAAGCATGGCGCGCTCAAGCGTGTGGTGATGGGTGAAGACGAAGGTACGCTGGTGCATGTTTAGTTTTTGTTTGACGGTTTCGTAAAGCTGTTTTCCCGTTGTTGATATCTGGAGAGTTTCAATCATGAGCATCGCTGAGATTAAAAACACTGCCGAACAAAAAATGCAGCAGTCGTTGGATTCGTTCAAAAATGGTTTGACCAAAATCCGTACCGGCCGTGCCAACCCCGGTTTGCTTGATACCGTGCAGGTTGATTACTACGGCTCCATGGTGCCGATCAGCCAGGTTGCCAACGTGTCCTTGTTGGATGCCCGCACCATCAGCGTCTCCCCGTGGGAAAAAGGCATGGGCGCGAAAATTGAAAAAGCCATTCGTGATTCAGACCTCGGCTTGAACCCTGCCGCGCAAGGCGACTTGATTCGCGTGCCGATGCCCGCCATGACAGAAGAACGGCGCAAGGAATTGACTAAAGTGGTGCGTGGTGAGGGCGAACATGCCAAAGTGGCGATTCGCAACCTGCGCCGCGACGCGAATGACAGCGTTAAAAAGCAAGTCAAGGATAAGCTGGCCTCTGAAGACGACGAGCGCCGCTCGCAAGACGAAGTACAAAAATTCACCGACCGCTTTATCGCTGAAGTTGATAAATTAGTCGCATCCAAAGAGCAAGACATCATGGCGGTTTGATCAAGTCAAACCTCGGAACTGTCACCTGATTTAGCCTGCATGAAGCCTGTCAACCCAATCGCCGTGCCACACCACGTGGCCATCGTCATGGACGGCAATGGACGCTGGGCAACCAAGCGGTTTTTACCGCGCATTGCCGGACACAAGCAGGGTGTCGATGCCTTGCGCACCTGTGTCCAGTCCAGCGTGGATCGTGGCATTGCAGTCCTGACAGTCTTTGCCTTCTCATCAGAAAACTGGAACAGACCCGCAGAAGAAGTCTCTGGTTTGATGGATTTACTGGGCATGGCACTGGCCCGTGAAGTGCCCAAGCTTCAGGAAAATGGCGTTCGTCTTTACTTTGTCGGTGACAGGCTACAGCTCTCCCCCAAAGTGCAAGCGGCGCTGTCGCAAGCCGAAGCCGACACTGCCCATAACGAGCGGATGATTCTCAATGTTTGCTTTAATTACGGCGGTCGCTGGGACATAGCCCAAGCCGCACAAAAGCTGGCAAACAGCGGCCAGGCGATCACCGAGATGTCGCTTGACCGTGCGATGGCTTTGGCGCATGTGCCTGACCCGGATTTGCTGATTCGCACGGGTGGTGAATTGCGTATCAGCAACTTTTTGTTGTGGCAAGCGGCTTATTCAGAGCTGTATTTTTCTGACAAGCTCTGGCCTGATTTTGATGGCGCCGCGCTTGACGAAGCCATTGCTTTTTTCAATGGCCGTGAGCGACGTTTCGGTCAAACATCCGCACAACTGAAAACCAATCAAAAGCAGCACGTTACCAAAGCGCATGCCGTGAAAGTCGCCTGATGCTCAAACAGCGGATCATTACCGCCGTCATATTGCTGGCCATTTTGCTGCCTGCTTTGTTTTACAGCTCGCCCACGCCCTTTTGTGCGATAGCTCTGGTGTTGATTGCTGCTGCCGGCTGGGAGTGGGGGCGTTTGAATGTTTGCAGCCAAGTGGTGTCTGTGTTGTTGGGTTTGATATTGGCTGTGCTGTGCGGCTTGGCTTGGTATGCGGGCTTACTTGTCAAACCGATGCCCATGCTCTGGATACTGGCAGGCAGCGCATGGGTGCTGGCGGGCAGTGCGCTTTTGCACCTAGGCGTGGCGGGTTGGTCTGGCATTGCCAAACCATTGCGGTTGGTGGGCGGTATGGCCGCACTTTTGTTGGCTTGGCTGGCGGTTGCCCAGGCCAGGGTAATGGGCATCAATTTTTTATTGTCTGTTTTGCTACTGGTGTGGGTGGCAGATATTTTTGCCTACGCCGCCGGGCGTACGCTGGGTGGCCGATTTACAAACACCAAACTCGCCCCCGCCACCAGCCCCGGCAAAAGCTGGGAAGGCGTTTGGGGAGGCATGGCAGGCGTGGTGCTGCTGTCCGTCGCATGGGCTTGGCTGGATCGCTCTGGTGCAACTGTTTTCGCTGGTAGTTTGTACGCGCGTTTGTGGGCGCAGCATGGTGTGTTGGTGATGCTGCTGGGCGTGGTTTTTCTGGCGGCCATGAGCGTGGTGGGTGATTTGGTGGAATCGCTGGTCAAACGCAGCGCTGGTGCCAAGGATTCGAGTGGTTTGCTGCCAGGCCATGGCGGTGTTCTGGATCGGGTGGACGCACTGCTTCCCGCAGTGCCCCTGGCCATGATGCTGGTCAGCCTTTAAGCCATATGACCTTGGCCAAGCAATGCATCACTGTTTTGGGCTCGACCGGTTCGGTAGGCGTCAACACGCTGGACGTGGTGGCAGCACATCCTGAAAATTTTGAGATTTTTGCCCTCAGCGCTGCTACTCAAACCGATTTAATGTTGGCGCAATGCGCTCGTTTCAAGCCGCGTTATGCTGTCATGGCCAGTTCACCACATGCGTTGATTTTGGCAGACAAATTAAAGAGTAATGGGTTTGAAACTGAAGTTTTACGATCGCAAGACGCTCTTGAAATAATAGCATCACATGCAGATGTTGATGTCGTCATGGCGGCTATTGTGGGGGCTGCCGGGCTGGCGCCTTGCATGGCGGCTGCCCGAGCAGGCAAACGCCTGCTGCTGGCCAATAAAGAAGCGCTGGTGGTGGGTGGCGATGTTTTTATGCAGGCTGTGCATACGGGTGGTGCCCAGTTGCTGCCGATTGACAGCGAGCATTCCGCTATCTTTCAATCGCTGCCTGAAGACCCAACAACTTGGGCGGAGCGCGTTGAAAAAATCATTTTGACGGCATCTGGCGGACCCTTTCGGACGCGCGAGTTGTCTACCTTGCGAGATGTCACGCCAGAGCAGGCTTGCGCGCACCCCAATTGGGTAATGGGACGCAAAATCTCGGTCGATTCCGCCACCATGATGAACAAGGCGTTGGAAGTCATTGAGGCGAAGTATCTGTTTGGTCTAAAGCCATCGCAAATTGAAGTCGTGATTCATCCGCAAAGCGTTGTGCATTCCATGGTTCAGTATCTTGATACCTCGGTGGTGGCGCAACTCGGTACGCCCGATATGCGCGTGCCGATAGCCTATGGGTTGGCATGGCCGGGCAGAATCGCTTCAGGTGCCAAGACTTTGGACTTCAGAACACTTTCGGATTTGACGTTTGAGGTGCTGGACTATCAGCGTTTTCCGGGTTTGCGCTTGGCTTGGGAAGTGCTGGATGCACCAACCGGCACGCCAGCCATTCTGAATGCGGCCAATGAAATCGCGGTTGAAGCGTTTCTCGAAAAGCGCATACGCTTTGACCAGATACATATTGTTAACCGTGCCACCCTGGACGGACTTTGCGCTCCTCGCATAATGGGTATTGACGACCTGATTGAGCTGGACATCAAAGCGCGTGCTGTTGCTCAAAACGTCGTTCAGTCTATGGAGTATTGAAATGCTGACATTGCTTGCTTTTGTTGTCGCTCTTGGCTTGTTGATCGCCATTCATGAGTACGGCCATTACAAAATTGCCGTGCTCTGCGGCATCAAGGTGCTGAAGTTTTCAATCGGTTTTGGCAAGCCGATATATACATGGCGTTTAAAAGGCAAACCGACTGAATTTTCAATCGGCATGCTGCCTCTCGGTGGCTACGTCAAAATGCTAGACGAACGCGAGGCGCCAGTAGAGCCCGCCGAGCGCCATTTGGCATTTAACACCCAGCCACTCAAGTACCGGGCTGCGGTGGTTGCCGCTGGCCCGATTGCCAACTTGCTGTTGGCTATCTTGCTTTACAGTGCCTTGAATTGGAGCGGCTTGCAAGAGCCCAAGGCGGTTTTGGCCAGTCCCGTCGCTGGATCGGTGGCTGAAAAAGCCGGACTTCGTGGAATGGAGTTGGTGAAAGAAGCGGGTTTTGAAGGCGAAACCATGGAGCAGGTGCGCTCGTTTGAAGACCTGCGCTGGCGCTTGATGCAAGGCGCGCTCAATGGCCGCAATCTGCGTTTGACGGTCAGTAGCAACGCAGGCGATTCAAACCCGTCCACGCGTGATGCGGTGTTGGTTTTTCAGGATTTCAACGCCACGGAGGTCGATGCCCAGTTTTTCCGCAACATCGGTATTGTGGGGCCTTGGACAACGCCTGTGATTGGGACTGTTGTGGCCAATGGTCCAGCCGCTAAAGCAGGTCTTCAAGCTGGCGACATCGTGCTGCGTGTTGGGCAGACACAGATTGTGGATGGTCAGCAGCTCAGGCAAGTGATTCGGGCTTCTGGCAGTAAAGCGCCGGCCAGCCAAACCTGGCAAGTCGACCGTGGTTCGAAAATATTGGATCTGCCGTTGATGCCAAGAATCGTGAATGAAGGCAAAATTTCAGTAGCAAAGATTGACGCATCAGTTGGCGCGCCGCCAGAGTTCGTCACCGTGCGCTACGGCGTTTTTGAGGGCTTGTGGCAAGGCGTTGTGCGAACCTGGGAGTCGTCGGTTTTGACCCTGAAAATGATGGGCAAAATGCTGATCGGTGAAGCGTCACTTAAAAATTTGAGCGGGCCACTGACGATTGCTGACTATGCGGGCAAATCGGCCAGTATCGGTTTGACGGCCTATTTACTGTTTCTGGCTGCCATCAGCGTCAGCTTGGGGGTGCTTAATTTACTGCCTTTGCCAGTTCTGGACGGTGGCCACCTGATGTATTATCTTTGGGAGGCTGTCACTGGCAAGACCGTGTCAGAGGCTTGGATGGAGGGGCTGCAACGTGGCGGCGTTGCCATTTTGCTGTGCATGATGTCAGTCGCCCTGTTCAATGATGTCACCAGGCTCTTTGGTTAGTCTCCAATCTATTCCGGTCAATACCGAAAAGTTCATGCAAAAAAAATTTACCCGATTCAAACTTCGAACTGTCTGCATCGTCGCAGCAAGTTTATTGATTGCCCATAGCGCATGGGCTGTTGATCCTTTCACGGTTCGTGACATCCGGGTTGAAGGCCTGCAGCGTGTCGAGCCCGGGACTATCTTTGCATCCCTGCCATTTCGTGTGGGTGAAACCTACAACGACGAAAAAGGTGCCAGCGCCATTCGTGCGCTGTTTGGTTTGGGTTTATTCAAGGATGTGCGCCTGGAGGTCAGTGGTGACGTACTGGTCGTGATTGTTGAAGAGCGCCCCACTGTTGCCGATGTCAACTTTATTGGTGCCAAAGAATTCGACAAAGAAGTGCTTAAAAAAGCACTTCGCGAAATTGGCTTGGCGGAAGGCCAGCCCTTTGATAAAGCATTGGCTGACAAGGCCGAACAAGAGCTCAAGCGCCAGTACATCAACCGCAGCTTGTATGGTGCTGAAATCATCATCACCGTCACCCCGATTGAACGCAATCGCGTCAACTTGTCCTTCAATGTGACCGAGGGCGATACCGCCAGAATCAAAGACATTCGGATTGTCGGCAACAAGGTTTTCAGCGAATCAAAACTGAGAAATTTGTTTGACCTGGACACCGGCGGCTGGATGAGCTGGTACACCAAAGCTGATCGGTATTCGCGTGCCAAACTCAGTGCAGATATTGAAGCCATGCGCTCGTACTACTTGTCGCGCGGTTATCTGGAGTTCAAGGTTGACTCGACCCAGGTGGCGATCTCTCCTGACAAACAAGATGTGACCATTACCATCAATGTCACTGAGGGTGAGCGTTTTGTGGTCTCTGGCGTCAAGCTGGAAGGCAACTTTTTGAACAAGGAAGATGAGTTCAAATCACTCGTCACCATCAAACCGGGTGAGGCTTACAACGCTGACACAGTTGCGGCGACGACCAAAGCCTTCACCGATTACTTCGGTGTATTCGGCTTTGCTTTTGCAAAGGTTGATGCTGTCCCGGAAATTGACCGTGCCAATAATCGCGTGGCTTTTGTATTGCAAGGTGACCCGTCGCGTCGTGCCTATGTGCGCCGCATCAACGTTTCAGGCAATAGCCGTACCCGTGATGAAGTGATTCGCCGCGAGTTCAGGCAGTTTGAGTCATCCTGGTACGACGGCGACAAAATTCGTGCATCACGCGCACGGGTTGACAGACTTGGCTTTTTCACCGAAGTCACAGTTGACACCCAAGAAGTGACCGGCACCTCGGACCAGGTTGATATTGCTGTCAATGTGGCTGAAAAGCCGACTGGCAATCTGCAATTGGGTGCTGGTTTTTCCAGTTCGGAAAAGCTATCCTTCAATTTCGGTATCAAGCAGGAAAACGTATTTGGCTCTGGCAATTATTTAGGTATTGAGGTCAATACCAGCAAGGTGAACCGGCAGATTGTTTTAAGCACGGTTGACCCTTATTTCACGGCAGACGGCATTTCGCGGGCTTTCGATCTGTACCACCGCACCAGCCGTCCGTTGGACGGACAGGGCGGCGATTACGGCCTCAAAACCACTGGTGGTGCGGTTCGTTTTGGCGTCCCTTTTTCCGAACTTGATACGGTTTTCTTTGGTATTGGCTACGAAAGACTGTCCATCAAGCCTGGCGCCAATCCCTTGCCTCTGACTTACTTAAAATACACCAACCTGTTTGGACTGACAAGCAGCTCTGTGCCTGTGACTGTGGGCTGGACTCGTGATGGCCGAGACAGCGCTTTGGTTCCAACTGAGGGCAGATACCAGCGCGCCTTCAGTGAGTGGGGCATCGCTGGTGATGCACGGTTTATTCGCGGCAGCTACCAGGCTCAGCAATATATCCCGCTGAACAAACAATTTACCGTGGCATTGAATGGAGAGTTTGGTTGGGGACGCGGCTTGGGCGGCAGGCCGTTTCCTGTGTTCAAAAATTCTTCGTCGGGTGGCCTCGGATCCGTTCGCGGTTTTGCGCAAGGTTCACTCGGACCACGTGATGGTGTCCCGCCAAACGATGTGGCTGTGGGCGGGCCCAAAAAGATCACGCTGAATGGCGAATTGATTGCACCCTTTCCCGGTACAGGCAATGACCGCACGTTGCGCCTTTTCGGTTTTGTTGACGCAGGCAACGTTTTTGGTGAAAACAGTCCTTACAGGTTCAATGATTTTAGAGCTTCGTATGGTTTGGGCTTCAGCTGGATATCACCTGTTGGCCCGTTGCGCTTTGCGTTGGCCAACCCGATTCGCAAAAAAGTAGGCGATAGAATAGAGCGGTTTCAATTTCAGATCGGCACTTCTTTCTAATGATGACTATTTCACGCCATATATTCCTGACCACCGTGATTGCGCTGGCCGGGTTTTCTGTCAGCGCGCAGGAGTTCAAGATTGGCATTGTCAATCTGGATCGTATTTTTCGCGAAGCAAATTCTGCGAAGAGTGCTCAAACCAAGCTTGAACAAGAATTTGGCAAACGCGAAAAAGATCTCAATGATGTTGCGGCGCAGCTGAAAACACTGTCTGACAGGTATGAGCGTGAAGCGCCAACGCTGTCCGAAACACAGCGTACAACGCGCCAAAAACAATTGGTTGATCAAGACCGTGACTTTCAGCGCAAGCGCCGTGAGTTTCAGGAAGACCTGAATGCACGTAAAAACGAAGAGCTGCAGCAGGTCATTGAGCGTGCCAATCGCGTGGTCAAAACCCTGGCTGAGGCTGAAAAGTACGACCTGATTGTTCAGGAGGCGGTTTACGTCAATCCCAAGCACGACATCACGGACAAGGTGCTCAGAGCTCTGAATGCCGCGAACGGCAAGTAGCCCACGCGCCAGGTTTGCGCCTGACAGGTCAAGGCGACTTGAAGGCGCTGCGTGACAGTCAAACTTGCTACGCTTTTTGCCACTCTGGCTAACGAATTTCCTGACGCCAGGTTAATCGGCAATCCTGAGCTTTCAATCGATAGCTTGTCGCCACTCGAGTCTGCATCCAGCGGCTCTCTGGCCTTCCTCAGCCACCCAAAATACACACAAAAACTCTCGCAATCCAAAGCGGGATGCGTTGTTGTGGGTCTTGCGGCTGAATCCGTCGCCATGCTGCGCGGTACTTGCATTGTTGTTAACGATCCTTATTTTTTCTTTGCACGTTTGACGCAGGTATGGAAGCAGCTTCACGGTGCGGCCCGCGCGACGGGCATCCATCCAAGCGCTTTCATTGATCCTTCAGCCAGTTTGGGCGAAGGTGTGTTTGTTGGTGCATTCGCCTGCATCGGCGTGGGTGCGGTGGTGGCTACCGGAACGCGTATTGGTGAGCACTGCGTGATAGGCCAAAACGCGGTCGTAGGCGCGGGCAGCAGACTGTCGCCCCGCGTGACATTGGGCGACGGTTGCGCAGTAGGCGAGCGCTGCATTGTCCATTCAGGCGTCGTGATTGGCGCTGATGGTTTTGGGTTTGCGCCGCATGAAGGTCGCTGGGAAAAAATCGAACAGTTGGGCAATGTGCGGATTGGTAACGATGTCGAGATTGGTGCCAACACCTGCATAGATCGAGGTTCACTGCAAGACACGGTGATTGAAGACGGCGTCAAGCTTGACAACCTGATTCAGATTGGTCACAACGTGCGGATTGGTGCGCATTCAGCGCTGGCGGGCTGCGTGGGTGTGGCGGGCAGCGCCAACATCGGTGCGCATTGCACCATTGGCGGCGGGGCGGTTGTGTTGGGGCATTTGACGTTGGCTGATCATGTTCATATTTCTGCTGCTACGGTGGTGACGCGATCCATTTTGAAAGCGGGAAATTACACGGGCCTGTTTCCCATCGACGACAATGCTTCATGGGAGAAAAACGCCGCCACACTCAAGCAGCTGCATACCCTGCGCGACAGATTAAAAATGGTTGAAAAATCGATAGCGCCCAAAGACATTTAAAGAAAAAATCATGATGGATATTCACCAAATTTTGAAGCAACTGCCGCATCGCTACCCCATCTTGCTGGTCGACCGTGTGCTTGAAATTGAAAAAGGCAAACGCATCAAAGCGTTAAAAAATGTCACCATCAACGAGCCTTTTTTCATGGGGCATTTCCCGCACCGCCCGGTGATGCCGGGTGTGCTGATGCTGGAAGCGATGGCGCAAGCTGCTGCCTTGCTGGCTTTTGACATGTTGGGTCAAGCGCCTGACGATAAAACGGTGTATTACTTCGCCGGCATTGACGGCGCACGATTCAAGCGTCCAGTTGAGCCCGGCGACCAGCTCATCATGGACGTGACTCTGGACCGCATGAAGGCCGGTATTTTCAAGTTCACAGGTACAACCCGTGTCGGTGATGCTGTCGCTTGCGAAGCTCAGTTGATGTGTACCATGCGAACCATCGCATAGATGGAAATGGGTATTCACTCAACCGCCATTGTTGATCCGCGCGCTGAGATTGACAGCACGGCCAGCATCGGTCCGTACAGCGTCATTGGCCCGCACGTCAAGGTAGGCGCTGGCACCACCATTGGCTCGCACTGCGTCATTGAAGGCCACAGCACTATTGGTGCAGACAACCGCATTTTTCAATTCAATTCACTCGGCGCCATTCCGCAAGACAAAAAGTATGCGGGTGAGCCGTGCGAGCTGATCATCGGTGACCGCAACACCATCCGTGAGTTTTGCACGTTCAACATTGGCTCGCCGGGTGATGTGGGCGTGACTCGTGTGGGCAACGACAACTGGATCATGGCCTACGTGCATCTGGCGCATGACTGCCAGGTTGGTAATCACACGATTTTTGCCAACAACTCCCAGCTGGCTGGCCATGTGCATGTGGGCGATTGGGTGATTTTGGGCGGCTTTACTGTGGTACACCAGTTTGTACGCCTCGGTGCGCACAGCATGACGGCGATGTGCTCGCTGCTCTTTGCTGACTTGCCGCCTTTTGTGACGTCGCAAGGCCAGCCTGCGGAGGCGCGCACCATGAATTTTGAAGGCTTGCGTCGGCGCGGTTTTTCGCCTGAACGGATTGCGGCTGTCAAGGCCATGCACAAGACCTTGTACCGTGAAGACCTGACGCTTGAAGCTGCGCAACTCCAGATTGCTGGTTTGACTGAAAAATACCCTGAATCAGCACCTGACGTGCGCATGATGCTCTCGTTTTTAGAGCAAACATCGCCGCAACGCGGTATCGTTCGGTAAATTCCCATGCAGAATACGCCAACCGTGGCGATGGTGGCTGGCGAGACGTCTGGCGATTTATTGGCTGGACTTTTACTGGATGGGCTGGTAAACCGTTGGCCTACTCTGCAATCAGTCGGTATTGGTGGGCCGCAAATGGCTCAACGTGGTTTTAATGCCTGGTGGCCCAGCGACAAACTGGCCGTTCGTGGTTATGTAGAAGTATTGCGCCACTACCGCGAAATTGTCGGCATCCGCGAGCAGCTCAAAACCAGGCTTTTAGCCAAACCGCCCGATATTTTCATTGGGGTTGATGCACCCGACTTCAACCTAGACTTGGAAGCCTCGCTAAAAGCCAAAGGTATCAAGACGGTACATTTTGTCAGCCCGTCAATCTGGGCTTGGCGTGCGGACAGGGTAGAAAAAATCCGCCGCAGCGTTGACCATGTGCTGTGCATTTTCCCGTTTGAAGTGGCGTTGCTGGCCAAGCACGGCATTGCGGCTACGTACGTCGGGCATCCGCTGGCCAATGTGATTCCCATGCAGCCAGACCGGGCCGCCGCCCGCAAGCAGTTGGATTTGAATGCTGACGATACTGTGATTGCTATCTTGCCTGGAAGCCGAAAATCTGAGATCCAGTACCTCGCCAAGCGATTCTTTCAGGCTGTAGCCCTTATGAATCGGGTGCGACCAGCTATTAAATTTATAGTACCTGCAATCCCTGTTTTAAGACCTGTGATTGAACGCATCGCCAGTGAAGTGGGTCTGCAAAACCTGCAAATACTCAATGGCCAGTCGCACGCAGCATTGGCCGCATGCGACGCGACGCTGATCGCTAGCGGCACTGCCACGCTGGAGGCTGCGCTTTTTAAACGCCCCATGGTGATTGCCTACAACATGAACTGGTTGTCATGGCAAATCACGCAACGTAAAAAGCTGCAGCCTTGGGTCGGCCTGCCAAATATTCTGTGTGAAGAGTTTGTTGTTCCCGAGTTGCTACAAAATGCCGCCACTCCGCAAGCACTCGCAGATGCGGTTCTGCGCTGGGTAGACACCAAAGCCCATGAGCCTGCCAAAATAGCTGCTCTTGAACAACGCTTTACCCGCCTGCATGCTGAGCTGCAGCGCGACACTTCCCAATTGGCACTAGATGCGATCGAAAAAATTCTTGAAGGCTGAACAGGCCGCACTGTCGTGGGACACACCGGGCTTGACTGCTGGCGTGGACGAGGCGGGGCGTGGCCCCCTGATGGGCCCTGTGGTCGCGGCGGCAGTGATTTTGAATGATCTCAAGCCGATCAAAGGCTTGGCGGACTCGAAAAAACTAACAGCCTTGCAGCGCGACAAGCTTTACGACGAAATCCGCGCCAAGGCGCTGTGCTGCTCGATTGCCATGGCCACGGTGGAAGAAATTGACGAGCTGAATATTTTGCAAGCCACCCTACTGGCCATGAAGCGGGCGGTTGAGGGCTTGCGCCTGAAACCGCATAAAGCGCTGGTAGATGGCAACAGGCTGCCGCCTTTAAGCATGTTGGCCGAGGCAATTGTCAAAGGCGACGCAAAAGTTCCAGCGATTTCCGCCGCATCAATTTTGGCCAAAGTCACCCGTGACCGCTGGTGCGCCGAATACGACCTGGCATACCCGCAATACGGCTTTGCTGGTCACAAAGGCTACGGCACAGCAGCGCATTTGCTGGCGCTGCGCGAGCATGGTGCTTGCCCGCAGCACCGCAAAACGTTTGCACCGGTTGCTGCAGTGTTGCGATGACTTTGCCGCTAGAGCGCATCACGTCAGCAAACAACCCGTTGATCAAAGAGTTGCGCAAGCTGTCAACAGACAACACCGCTTACCGCAAACAAGGCCGGCTTTGGCTGGAAGGTGATCATTTGTGCCGCGCAGCGCTATTGCGCGGATTCAAGCCTGTTTTAGGCCTATTTTCAGAGTCTTTTTGGTCTTTATCCCAATTAACATGGGCGCAAGCAGCTATTAAAAACATAGTGATTCCAGATCTCTTGTTTGCCGACATCAGTGGCCTGGAATCAGCTGCCGGCATGGGTTTTGTGATTGATCTGCCTGCTCAGCCGATATTGCAGCCGGGCGTGGCCAGCGTGATTCTTGATCGGGTGCAAGACGCGGGCAACGTCGGCTCAATTTTGCGCAGCGCAGCGGCTTTCGGCTTTGGCCAAGTCATAGCGCTCAAAGGCACGGCGGCTTTGTGGTCACCCAAGGTGCTGCGGGCCGGTATGGGGGCGCATTTTGGCTTGCAGTTGCTCGAAGGCGTTGAACCTGATGCTTTGGCGGTTCTTGAGGTACCGATGGTCGTCACCAGCTCCCATGAAGGCGGTATTTTGGGTCAAACCAGGTTGCCCACGCCTTGCGCCTGGGTGATGGGGCATGAAGGGCAGGGCGTTAGCCCGGTATTGATGGACAAAGCTGCCGTCAAAGTCCGCATCGCCCAGCCCGGCGGTGAAGAGTCACTGAATGTTGCAGCCGCCGCGGCGATTTGCTTGCATTTCTCCTCTCTACAGGACTGAATCGAGGCGCTGAAAAGGCTATAATCAGGAGCTTTTCTAAACACAGCTAGCCCCGGCTTCTAGACGCAAAACTTATCACAAAAGCAGCTCACCTGTCCTGCACAGGTAAACGCTTGGGCTAGCCGAAATCTTCGGAGTACCCCCGTGCTTTTGTCATTACAGGGATCATCACAAACCAACCCGCACGCCATTCTGGCGCTGGCAGACGGCACAGTCTTTGTTGGCAACTCCATCGGCGCTGCTGGCAGCACCGTCGGTGAGGTGGTTTTCAACACCGCCATGTCGGGTTACCAAGAGATCTTGACCGACCCCAGCTATTGCCAGCAACTGGTCACGCTGACTTACCCACATATTGGTAACTACGGTGTCAACGCTGAAGATGTCGAGTCTGAAAAAGTCTGGGCCGCAGGCCTGATCATCAAAGACCTGCCACTGCTTGCATCCAACTTTCGCATGGTCATGACTTTGTCCGAATATCTGGTCAAAGAGGGCACAGTGGCGATTGCCAACATCGATACCCGCCAGTTGACACGCCATTTGCGCAGCAAGAGTGCGCAAAACGGCTGCATCATGGCGCTTGACGTGGGCGTTGCAGTATCCCAGGCAGCGATTGACAAAGCCATTGCGCTGGCCAAAGCCGCGCCCGACATGGCGGGGCTTGATTTGGCCAAGGTGGTGTCCTGCCAGCAGACCTATGAGTGGACGCAAACCGAATGGAAATTAGGCTCCGGTTACGGCGTGCAGATTACCCCAAAGTTTCACGTTGTGGCCTACGACTTTGGCGTCAAGAAAAACATTCTGCGCATGCTGGCCGAGCGCGGCGCGCGCATCACAGTAGTGCCTGCGCAAACCACTGCTGCTGACGTTCTCAAACTCAAGCCCGACGGCATCTTTTTGTCCAATGGCCCGGGTGACCCGGAACCATGCGACTACGCCATTACCGCCGTGCGCGAGCTGATTGAAACGGGCATCCCCACCTTCGGCATTTGCCTGGGTCATCAGATCATGGCTTTGGCCGCAGGCGTCAAAACTTTCAAGATGCAGCAGAGCCACCACGGCGCAAACCACCCTGTCAAAGACCTTGACAACGGCCGTGTCAGCATCACCAGCCAAAACCATGGTTTTGCAGTTGACCACAAAAGCTTGCCGTCCAATCTTCGTGCCACCCACATCAGTTTGTTTGACAACACGCTGCAAGGCCTGGCCTGGACGGACAAGCCCGCATTCTGCTTTCAGGGTCACCCCGAGGCATCGCCCGGGCCGCATGACATTTCGTATTCGTTTGATCGCTTCACGGCACTGATGGAAAAGCATAAAAATGCCTAAAAGAACAGACATCAAATCCGTCCTCATCATCGGGGCCGGCCCCATCATCATTGGTCAGGCTTGCGAGTTTGACTACTCTGGCGTGCAGGCCTGCAAGGCGCTGCGGGAAGAGGGTTACAAGGTCATTTTGATCAACAGCAACCCCGCCACCATCATGACCGACCCAGCCACGGCGGATGTGACTTACATCGAACCGATCACCTGGCAAACGGTTGAAAAAATCATCGCGAAAGAAAAGCCCGACGCGATTTTGCCGACCATGGGCGGGCAAACCGCGCTCAATTGCGCGCTGGATTTGTGGCACAACGGCGTGCTGGAAAAATATCAAGTCGAATTGATTGGTGCCAAGCCTGAAGCCATCGATAAAGCCGAAGACCGCCTGAAATTTAAAGACGCGATGACCAAAATCGGCTTGGGTTCAGCTAGAAGCGGCATTGCGCATTCGCTTGACGAAGCCTGGACAGTGCAAAAAACCTTGGGCTTCCCAACCGTGATTCGCCCCAGCTTTACGCTGGGCGGTACGGGTGGCGGAATTGCCTACAACTCTGAAGAGTTTGAGGTGATTTGCAAGCGCGGGCTGGAGGCATCACCGACCAACGAGCTGTTGATTGAAGAGTCGCTGCTGGGCTGGAAAGAATACGAGATGGAAGTTGTGCGCGACACGGCGGACAACTGCATCATCGTCTGCTCAATTGAAAACCTGGACCCGATGGGTGTGCATACGGGTGACTCCATCACCGTTGCGCCCGCGCAAACTTTGACCGATAAGGAATACCAGATTTTGCGTAACGCATCGCTGGCGGTGCTGCGCGAAATTGGGGTTGATACGGGCGGCTCGAACGTCCAGTTTGCGATAAATCCTGAAGATGGCCGCATGGTCGTGATTGAGATGAATCCGCGTGTCTCGCGCTCATCGGCGCTGGCCTCCAAAGCCACCGGTTTTCCGATTGCCAAAGTCGCGGCCAAGCTGGCGGTGGGCTACACGCTGGACGAGCTGCGCAACGACATCACGGGTGGCGCGAC
>ENA-OFCF01000516-OFCF01000516.1-metagenomes-genome-assembly--contig:-NODE-516-length-16840-cov-19.852904_pt1 | contig 16840 bp, 14 predicted proteins | sample MGYA00153387_OFCF01 | MGnify analysis MGYA00153387
TCACGTTCAACGATCGCCTGTCCGAGCAGTTCCAGGCCTTCTTTGGCCGCACCGACACCTTCGGTCTGGGCGTGTGCAACGGCTGCCAGATGTTTGCCGAGCTGGCCGATATCATCCCCGGCGCGCAAGACTGGCCACGCTTTACGCAAAACCAGAGCAACCGCTTTGAAGCGCGTCTGAGCATGGTGCAAGTGCTGGAGTCGCCCAGCCTGTTCCTGCAGGGCATGGCCGGCTCGCGCCTGCCGATTGCGGTGGCACACGGTGAGGGGTACGCCAACTTCAAGTTCCGTGGCAACCCCGATCAGGTCATTGGCGCAATGCGTTATGTAGACAACTTTGGTCAGCCGACCGAGCAGTACCCGTTCAACCCCAACGGCTCCGCCGGTGGCCTGACGGCTGTGACCACGCAAGACGGCCGCTTCACTGCCATGATGCCGCACCCTGAGCGCGTGTTCCGCAACGTGCAGATGAGCTGGACATCGGGCGACAAGTCGCAGTTCAGTCCCTGGATGCAAGTGTGGCGTAACGCCCGCAAGTGGCTGGGTTAAACGATAGGCGCTGAGGGCGCAGTCCAAAAAGGCTCTGCAATCGCAGAGCCTTTTTTATGGATGCTGGATAAAAATAAGAGCTTGTAGCGCTTGCCCAATGGCGGTTTCAGATATAAAACTATCTGAAAATGTTATAGGGTAAGCGATGTAAGCTATTATTTTATTTTTGTGTATGGCCGCACTGCTTGGGCGCTTGCAACTGCGCAGGAGGGTTTGTTCACCCCTGTATGCGGCCTGTTTTTGCGGCGAGCTGGGCTTTGTGCGTCTTCCGGTTTACAGGGGCACTCGTTTTGACGCTTCGTAGGCAGTGCGCAGCTTTCGTCTGGCCGTGCCCATTGTCTTGATGATCAGGCCATGGCTCGATGGCTGCAATTGGCCATCAGCAGTCCTGTCCTTGCGGCCACAATTGCACGTAACTTAATCTTCATTGGCGAGAGACAACGCATGATCCCACCCAAGTGGAGACCTCCGGCGCACATCAAAGTCAAAGCACTTGGACTGCACTGGCGAGAAGACAAACTCCTTGCTGCAGAGGTCTTTGATGACCAGGGCCGCCTTCAAGGTGTTCGCCCGCTTGGAGGCAGTATCGAGTTCGGTGAGCAATGGCAATCCGCACTCATGCGCGAATTCAAAGAGGAGCTGAGCGTTGACGTTGAAATAAAAGGCTCTCCCCTGATCATGGAGAATATTTACACCCATGAAGGAGAGGTCGGCCATGAAGTCCTTTTCATTTGCGAAGTAGTGTTCAGTACCGCCATGTTCAGGCAGCACAGCAGCATCGAGTTCCATGAAGACAGCGGAACACCATGTACTGCAAGATGGTTTGATCTGGCCGAACTCGATTTGCCAGGCGGGCCTGCACTTTTCCCAGCAGGCCTTAAGACAGCGCTTCAAGGCTGGCTGCGTAGCTCATCTAATGCCTGAATGGAGTCGAACATAAACAGCCTGCGCCCAGGCTTGGCACGCGTTCTCAGCGACTGGCAGTGATGTAAAAGCAAAGGACAACGATGCGCTATTTGGTGATTGGCACAAGTGGGGCGGGCAAGTCTACCTTTGCTAAGAAAATGGCAGTTCAGACTCAGTGCCCCTACATTGAATTGGATTCTTACTACTGGGGGCCAGGCTGGCAGGCAGTTGCACCCGAGCAGTTCAAGCGTTGCGTGGTTGAAGCGACGCAAGGAACACGCTGGATAGCCGATGGCAACTACAGCGCTGTCCGAGAGGTGCTCTGGTCACGAGCCACGCATGTTGTCTGGCTCAACTACAGCCAATTTACGGTATTTTCTCGCTTGCTCTGGCGCACTCTCAGCCATGGCATCACTGGCAAGCGCCTGTCGCACGGAAACCGTGAGTCGCTGCGCATGGCGCTCTTTTCCAAAGACTCGATACTTCTGTGGTCACTGTCTAGCTATGCAAAAAATCAGTCAAAGTTTGCGGCTCTGCGCAAGCATGAAGATTTTTTGCATCTCCAGTGGGTAGAGATAACCAAGCCTTTAGAGGCCAGGGCGTTCCTCAAGTCGATCGCTTCTTCACCAGAGCGCTGACAAGGCTTGATATCCACTGTCTTGCGGCAGCCAAGTCTTTCAATGACCACTTTAGAGTGGCTCGGCTGTCGGCTCTGTGGGCGATCTGCAGCTGTTGCCATCCGTCCCCAGGAGCAGTCGCTAGAACTGTCCCTCACTGTCAGGTGAAGGACAGTAAAAGTAGCCTTAACTGGCGCAGTGGCTCAATCTCATCGCCGCGTTGAGGACTGCAAGCACCGAAGCTTTCACAATATTGGCATCTTTTCCAGCACCAAATCTGGAACCCGCTACACCTGCGCAGCTCGCTTCAACAATCGCCACAGCGCATGCCTGCGCCCCTGTGCCCAAGCTTCGCTCCTCATAACTGTCGATGCGTATGGGCAGATTCAGCGCTGCCACGGTGGCAGCGATTGGGCCATTGCCAGTACCAATGCTCGTCTGGGGCTGGCCTTGTTCATTCAACCACTGCAGTTCAATCCCTTGCCCGCTAGCATCTTCAAATAGCCGGTGGCTGATGTATTGCATCGACCCAGCGTTCGTGCAGGGTGCCAAATAGGTGCTCTGAAATACATCCCAGATCTGGTGACTGGACAGTTCCGTTTCACTGGCATCAGCCATCGCCTGAACAATGGAGCTGAATTCAATCTGCATACGCCTTGGCATCACAATGCCATGGTCGCGTTGCATAAGGTAGGCAATCCCTCCCTTACCGGACTGGCTGTTGACCCGGACAATGCTGTCGTAAGTACGACCCAGATCTTTGGGATCTACAGGCAGGTAAGGCACCCGCCACAGCGCACCAGGCTTTTGCGCCGCAAAACCTTTGGCAATTGCATCTTGGTGAGAGCCTGAGAACGCTGTGAACACCAGGTCGCCGGCATAGGGATGGCGTGGATGGATTGGCAACGCAGTGCATTCTTCCGCAATGCGTGCCAGGCCGGAAATGTCGGAAAAATCCAACCCTGGCGCAATGCCCTGGGTGTAGAGGTTCAAAGCCAGCGTCACCACATCCAGATTGCCACTTCGCTCGCCGTTTCCAAACAAGCAGCCTTCTACGCGCTGCGCACCAGCCAGTACAGCCTGCTCCGCGCAGGCCACGCCTGTGCCTCGATCATTGTGCGGATGGACCGACAGCACGACGTGTTCGCGCCGAGCCAGGTGCCTGCTCATCCACTCAATTTGGTCTGCAAACACATTGGGAGTAGACACCTCGACGGTGGTTGGCAGGTTGATGATCACTGGCCGCTGCGGCCCCGCATTCCATGCAGCAATGGCTGCGTTGCACACTTGCAGTGATACCTCCAGTTCTGCCATGCAAAAGGTCTCGGGCGAATACTGCAGCACCCATTCGGTTTGCGGGTGCTCTTGTGTCAGCCGTTTAAGCAGCTGAACGTGGTGCTCCACCATCGCGATGATCTGTGGCACCTGCATGCCAAAGACAATTTCTCGAAACGCTGGCGCAATTGCGTTGTACAGATGAACGATTACACGGCGCGCTCCAGCTACGCTTTGCACGGTGGTGGCGATTAGATCTTCACGCAATTGCGTAATAACCATCGGTGTCACGTCATCAGGAATCAAGTGCGCATCGATCAAGTGACGCACGATGTCAAAGTCTGTTTGCGAGGCCGACGGAAAACCTACTTCAATTTCCTTGAAACCTATGCGCACAAGCTCTTGAAACAGCCGCAGCTTGCGCTCGCGGTTCATGGGTTCAAACAATGCCTGGTTGCCATCACGCAAGTCGGTGGATAACCAAGTCGGAGCTTTTGTCAGCGTGCGCGATGGCCATTGGCGATCAGGCAAGTTAACGACAGGAAAAGCGCGGTATTTTTCACAGGGATTAGCCAGCATGGGAGCCTCGATATAGGGGGACTAAGTTGCTGAGTTCCCTGCTCCAAGGAGCTGGCTAATGTCGGGATCTGGGGAACCCAGCTTGGGACGATTCGCAAACGCATGCGGACAGACCCCGATCCAATGACAGGGCTGGTAGGCATAGCGAAAACGTGTGCGAAAAGTTCACTGGAAAAGACTTGTGTAAAGCAATGCCCGCACTTTAGACTTTCTTGAAAGAGGTATCTATCAAAAAATACCCATTCGTTTTATCAATTTGGACATTTAACTTATGGGCTTTGCTTCACCAGATCGCCAGGGACACGCGCTTGAGCCATGCCAAGCACAGACAGCTTCAGACCTGCCTGTCTCGGGTGTCGTGGAGTGCTACCCCGCAGCCCATGTCGTGCCCCCGCATAGCCATCCGCATGGGCACTTAATTTATGCATCTACCGGAGTCTTGCTCGTCAAGGCGGCTACCGGGCAATGGCTGGTCCCACCCACCACCGCGGTGTGGCTGCGCCCCTGCGTTGAACACGAGCTCATGGCAATGACTGCAGTCACCGCACATGGCATCTTCATTGCCGAGCACATCGCAAAAGAGCTGCCGCAGATGGATTGCGTCGTGAACGTATCGCCTCTGATGCGCGAAATCATCTCGGCCCTGGTCAACGGACCTCTTGAGCCACCTTTGCAGCTGCGTGATGCGCTTTTAGGTCAACTGCTTGTGCAAGAGCTGAAAACGGTAGGGCACCTGCCGTTTTATTTGCCGTGGCCCGAAGACCAGCAGATGAGTGAAGTTTGCGAATACCTGATGCGACATCCCTCACATGCAAACAATGCCGACAGCATTGCTCAGCGCTATGCAATGACTTCCAAGACCCTGCATCGCCGCTTTTTGAAAAGTACGGGCATGAATTTCGGGCAATGGCGTCAAAAGATGCGCTTAATCAAGTCCATCGAGATGCTGCTGCAGGGAAGGGCAATCATCACTGTCGCAGCCCAAAGCGGCTACGACAGTCATAGCGCCTACTGCGTGGCGTTTAAAAAGACCTTCGGCTGTCCTCCTTCTGAGTTCATCGCAGCGGCGCGAAACATCAAAAACAATGCACAAGAAATGTCCCCCTAGGGCGGCTTTTCATCACTGCATTTGGCAAAAAGCAGCCCTCAATGGCATCTCTGGAGAGGCGGTTTCCAGGCGGGTTGCAGCCGTTTAACTGCGAAGCGGCCAGTGACTGCGCACGCGCCAGGCAGTCACTGAACCCTGATGTTAGCCAGCAGGCGCTTCACCTCGGCGCATACGTTCGCAGATGTCTGCCAAGACCGTCGGCAAGTCCGCAATACTCCTCACAACGTAATGCGCGCCCGATTTTTGAAGCTTGGCCTCAGCCACAGCCACTCTGGCATTGATTTCAGCGGTTGGAGCCTTCGAGTATTCCTCGGCGCTGTAGCCAACTTCGTTTCCGGACAAGCTTAAGCCGACAGTCCACATGCCAGCATTAAGTCCTTCTTCAATACCGGGGACAGTGTCATCCACCTTCACGCAGGCACGCACATTACTGATGCCCAAGGCCAGCACATTGGCCAGCGCCATATAGGGGCCGGGACGGCCACCTGAGGGCAGTTCATCACCAGCGACAACATGGTCCGCACAGATGCCGGCCTTGGCGGCCTGGGGCAGCAGCTGATTGAGAACTTCCCGGGGATAGCCAGAGCATGAGCCCACTTTCAGGCCATTGGCACGCAGCCATTGCAGCACTTGCACGGCCCCGTCAATTGGCGCAGAAAACTCTCCCACCTTGGCAATTTGCATGGGCATAAAGCGCGCGTAGATATCGTCCACATCAGCATTGCTTGGATTACGCCCAAACTTGCTGCTCCACTGCGCTGCAATACTAGGGTCTTGCAGCAGTTGATGGATATGGTCCCACTTGGACAAACCCATGGGCCCTCGCGCTTGTGTCAGCGTAATGGTGATGCCAAATGTCGAAAATGCTTCTACAAAAATCTGCGTAGGTGCCAGTGAACCAAAATCGACCAGTGTCCCGGCCCAGTCAAAAATGACAGCTTGTAAAGGAGAGAGATCAACCGCTTGTGTGTCGAGCGTTTGAATTTCTGCGGCAGTGATGGCGTTCATGGATGGTTCTCTTGAAAAATCAAATTGTGGTGAATGCAATAGCTATCAGGCACTTGCCAATCTGCAGATAAAGTTGCGACCTCGCGGGCCGTTTGCGGCTTTGTCGAGCATTTTTTTCCATGCACCCGGCTCGATCCCGTAATGTGTGGGGTCTGTTGCAACACCGAGCTTTTGCAAGAAGTTGCACAGGCGTTTTTTGGCAATTGCCGGCTCGATGGTGTTGAAGATGGACAGCAGCGCTGCATCAACCTGCGCGTCACTGCCTAAGGCCATCTCCAGCACTAACGGCAAGCTAAATGAGCAAGCAATGCCGTGCGGCACACCGTGCTGCAGCGTGATGTCGTAAGACAGTGAATGCGCCAGCGCCGTTTTGGTGTTGGAGAATGCGAGCCCGGCCAGCAAAGCGGCCTGAGCCATGTCGCTTCGAAGCTGTACATTGCACAGATCGTCCATCAAGGCAGGTAGCGTCGCCATCACTTGGCGGGCAGCTTGCACCGCCAGCGATATGGAAACGGGGTTGCGATTGACGTTCCAGATCGACTCCAGTGCATGCGACAGCGCATCCAGCCCCGAGGCCAGGGTCGCACCGGCAGGCAAGCTGCGCATCAACCCAGCATCAATGATGGCGGCCTCAGGCCAGGTGCATGCCTGATGCAGTGAATGCTTGCGCCCGCCTGCTTGGTCCCAGATGGTGGCCCAAGGCGTGACTTCGCTGCCAGTACCTGCCGTTGTCGGGATAGCGATCAATGCCTTGTGTGCAGTGGTTTGACTGGTCGCTGGTAATTGGCCTGCCTGTTCAAGCACCTCCAGCAATTGTTCAAACTTGCCGCTGGGGGTTGCGCACAACAATGCCTTCGCAGAGTCAATGGCACTGCCGCCACCTAAGGCCACGATGACAGGTACATCTGCATGCTCACGCTGCACTTGCTCATACAACGGAGCCAGCCATTGGACATCCGGGTTGGGGGCAATGGTGTCGATGACTCCGTGCAATTGCTCGCCGACCAGCTGCTGGGTACGTTCTATCATCCCGAGTTCATGCGCTTCAGGAAACGTCACCAGAATGCAGCTGCGACCTGCAAGCAATGCAGGCAATTTATCCAGGCTGTTGATGCCTGCAGTGACGTTTACGGGGTTGTGATACTTCCACACGGTCAGAGTCTTTTCAAATATTGAGGATGCAATTGGCCCTGTGCGCTGGAGCTGAGTGCACAGAAAGCTAATTTTTTGATGGATTGAATGTGGTGCTTCGATTGCGCACCACTGAATGCGCAGTGGGCCAAATCAGTGGCGTGCGCCTTGCTGAATTCGATTGCGCAGCCAGTTGGATGCCATGTCTGCGGCAATCACCATCACCGTGATCACGATGATGCAGGTCGCTGTTTCCTGATAGCGAAACAGCTTGAGGCTGCTGACCAGCTCAAAGCCCAAGCCACCGGCTCCTACCATGCCGAGCACAGTGGCTGAGCGCAGATTGACCTCGAAGCGGTAGAGCACCACCGCGATCCAAGCGGTAATGACTTGAGGTACGACGCCAAAGGCGATGACCTGAAGCTGGCTGGCACCTGCACTTCGCAGTGCTTGCAGCGGACCGTCGTCAATTTCTTCAATTGCTTCGGCAAAAAATTTACCCAGCATGCCCATGCCGTGCAGGGCCAACGCCAGCACACCTGGAAACGGACCCAGCCCCACCGCTGAGACAAACACCAAAGCCAAAATCAGTTCATTGATACTGCGTACCACGTTCATGAATTGGCGAGTTACCCTGCGAAGCCAGTGCCAGCTGTGAAGATTGCTCGCCGCGATAAATGACAGAGGCAAGGCGAGCAATACACTCAGTAAAGTCCCCCAGATGGCAATTTGAATCGTCTCCATGGCAGGGGCCCACAGACGCGGCAAGATGCTCCAGTCAGGCGGCACGGATCGGGACAGAAAGTCCCCGATCTGTGGCATGCCACCAGCCAGTTCGCTCCAGCTCATCTGCGCACCACCTGCGCTCCAGTGCAACAGCCAGCCAATACCCAATGCCAAGGCAGCATAGGCGAGCCAGCTGCCCATCGTTTCCGGGCGGCCTGCCGTCCAAACCCAGCGGGCATTTGTCTTATGTAAACGTGGCGCTTGCATCACAACGCCCTCTCGGTAGCAGCCACTGCGTGTGCCGCATTGGCAGTGGCGGGCATCCATTTTCCTGCGCAGTAGGCAGGTACGTGTTCGTGAGCATAAGGTCGAGGTTGCACCCCATCCATCGCCGGCATGGAGCTGGATTGCACATCGGTCGTGTGATAAATCGCATCCAATGCAGCCGCATTCAGGGCAGCGGGTACATCGTTAAAGACCATGCGTCCCTGCGCCAGCCCCACAACACGATCACCGAACTCTTTGGCGTAATCGACCTGGTGCAGATTGCAAACCACGGAGATGCCCATTTCTCGTGTGGCATCCCTGAGGTACTGCAAGACGCTGCGGGCTGTCTTTGGGTCCAAGCTTGCCACTGGCTCATCAGCCAAGATCACATTTGGCTGTTGTGCCAGCGCCCGGGCAATGCCTACGCGCTGCATTTGCCCGCCCGATAATGCCTGGGTGCGTTGATCAGCTTTGTTGATCAATCCCACGCGCTCTAAACACTGGTCAGCCAGCACGATATCGCTGTGCCTGAACATCTGCATCATTGAAGCAAACGTGCCAACCTGTCCCAGACGACCCGTCAATACGTTCTTGCGTACCGACAGTCGCGGCACAAGGTTGTGGTGCTGGAAGACCATCGCAACATGACGTGCCAATTCGCGGCGCGAGTGCTTTTGCATCAAGTCAATTCCACCGACTTGCAGCGTACCGCTGTCGGCTCGGTTGAGTCCATTCATACAACGCAGCAGCGTCGATTTACCAGCACCGGAGAGGCCCAGCATGACCACAAACTCACCGGCTTTCACATCCAAGTCGATGCCATGCAGCACGTGGTTGCTGCCATAACTCTTGCGCAAGTTACGGATCGTGATCATTTCATTTTTCCTAGATCCAGATTGAGGGTCTTGGCCGTATCACGTACCACGTTGTAAGCCGCATCGTTGGTAGCTGCAAAACCATTGAGTACACCCCGGTCACCCCAAGGCAGCCCTTTAATTTCTGCCAGTGCTGCGGCTACTTTTTGCTTGGTCTGTGCATCTAATCCCTTGCGCCACGCCATGGGTGATTCAGGGATGGGCTGAGAAGTCCAGATCACCTGGAAATCTTCTGCCTTCACGTGCCCCTTGGCCACTGCCGTCTGAAAAATAGGACTAGCTACTGCTGCCGCATCTACCTTGCCATGGGCCACGGCCATGATGCTTGCATCGTGTGAGCCAGAGAAGATGACGCGCGAGAAATATTTGTCTGCATCAACGCCATCGCCTTTCAAGCCCGCTTTAGGAAACAAGTGACCTGATGCCGAGCTGGGATCGACGAACGCAAAAGTCTTGCCTTGCAACTGCGCCACGCTGCTGGGGCCCTTGTCTTTTTTGCTGATGATGATGCTTTGATAGGAGCTTTGGCCTGATTTTTTTGAAACCGGAATCGCGAACGCTTCGGCGTTGGCCATCTGTGCAGCCAACACGTAGGAGAAGGGGCCAAAGTACGCCACATCAATCTTGCCTGAGCGCATGGCCTCAATGACACCGTTGTAATCGTTGGCGACAAAGGGCTTGACCTTCAAACCAGTTTTCTGCTCCAGCTGCTCCATCACTTGCTGGCTGGCGCGCATCATGGCCTGTGCATCTTCTGACGGAATTAGTCCGACTCGCAATTCGCTGTTCTGTGCCCAAGCTGCGCCGGTAGCCGTCAGCAGCAAAGACGCTATAGATGTTTGTAGCCAAGCTTTACGAGTCATTTTCATGGAAGTCATCCTTTGCATTTGCATCGTTCGCAGCACGGTATGTGGTGCGATGGGTTGAATGCTAGGCAAGACATATGACTGTCATGTGAAGGTTTCAAAATCAGTTTTGACACCTTCTATAGATAAATCCTTGAGATGAGACTTGCATGAGCACTGCCCGTTATCGCGCTTTTATAGCTGTCGCTCAGCATCGCAGCCTCAGTGCTGCAGCCCGCGCCCTGGGAGTGAGCCAGCCGACCATATCCAGTCAAATCACGACGCTTGAGCGGCAAAGCCAGATTGAGCTGTTTCACCGTCAGGGCTATCGAATGTCGCTGACGGGCGCTGGTCACAAGCTGCTGGCTCTGGCTCAGAAAATAGTAGCCATCGAATCTGAGGCAGATTTTTTCCTTCGAGACTCGGGCAAGCTCAATCAGGGGGAGCTGAAAATTGGCGCGGTCGGCCCATTCCATGTCATTGAGATGGTTGCGTCATACCGTGCATGCCATCCTGGCATGCAGTTGTCTATCCGCATGGGGAATTCTCAGCAGGTGCTGCACGACCTGGAGCACTACATCACGGATGTCGCCGTGCTCGCTGGCATGCATGAGCGCCCTGAGTTTCAGGCGTATGAGTACGCACGCCATGCCATCATCTTGTTCGTGCACAAAAGTCATCCTTTTGCACAACGCCGTCAGATAGATATCCAAGAGCTCAATGGTCAGCCGCTGCTGTTGCGTGAACCGGGCTCCACCACCCGTGCCGCCATCGAAAAAGTACTCAGACAGGCTGGTGTCAAAGCACAACTTGGCCTGGAAATTGGTAGCCGTGAAGCCATACGAGAAGGCGTCATTCGAAGGCTTGGTATTGGCGCTGTATCAGAAGCCGAATTCATCGCAGATCCAAATTTGGCACCCGTGCGCATTACTGGCGACCCGGCTCACACCACTACTTACGTGTATTGCATGAAAGAGCGCAGCGATAGTTTGCTGGTTCGCTCGTTTATCAAAACATTTCAGCAGTTACGGCCTTGAATCTGATAAACCTAGTCGTGCGGAACATCGCTTCGCCTGACTCAATGACATTGGCCAAACTCCGTAAACAGCTGCCATGACGCAGCGCTCGGCCTTACGGATTGAGGCATGGCCAGCGACCATTGTTTGGGGGGGCTTCGGCACTCGCAGATCGGCCATGAGCGCGCCAGCATGGTGTTTTTCGTCAAAGTGTCTCGGCTGCGGCGCGCTCCAGCGCGTCGATATCGCAGGCACACAGCAGCGGCTGCAGGCGCTGGAATTTTTCGGCGGGCCAGTCGTAGATCTTGAGCGCCAGCAGCCGCGCAATCACGCTGTCTGCAAAGCGGTTTTTGATGCACTGGGCTGGATTGCCGCCCACCACGCTATAGGGCGCCACATCGCGGGTGACCACGGAGTTGGCCGCAACCACGGCACCTTCGCCAATGGTCACGCCCGGCATGATCATGGCGCGCATGCCAATCCAGGCGCCGTCACCCAGGGTAGTGGGGCCCTTGCCCTGGTAGGCATTGCTGATGTTGTCGGCAAAGGGGTAGAGGCTGAACCAGTCGGCCCGGTGGGTGTGGTTGCCACCCATCAAAATCACCGCCTCGGCACCTATGCACACATAGTCGCCGATATACAGCGGATCAATCTCCCACTGCGGCTGCCAGTGCTGCAGGCTGTAGGCATCGCCATACAGGTAGCGCACCACGGACTGCTCAAAGCCGCCATCCCAGGCATCGCTGTAATAGCTGTGCTGGCCTTTGATGTGGATGTTGGGGTTGCGTACGGTCTGGTGCAGCATCTCCACGCGGGACCAGTGCTTGGATGGTGGCTGGATAGACATCAAGGCGTTTCTCTACAAAAAAACAAACCTGCTCAGGCAGGGGTGGGGGCTCTTGCATTCATGCTAGCGCAAGCAATCTGGCCGGGGGGCACTGCGAACTGCTGAGCCAGCTCAGCACTGTGCATCGCACTTCAGTGCGCCACTGGCTTTGAAGGCGGCGCTGTGCTTGCGTCTTGAATGGATGGCCGTGGATTGCTCCAGATTCGGCCTGATGTCAGGCCGTTTTTACGGCAGGGCATCTCGCGTGGCCAACTGCTCAAAAAACCGGTGCCACGGCTCACAAACGCCCATTTTTCCACGTCCGCTGTCGCGGTCATCAAGCATAGGTCGGCAGAAAATTCCAGCGGCCGCTATGGATCGCTGACAGCCGTCCACGTTAGCCCGCAGTTGATAGAGCCTGACAGGCTGCAAGCTGTGGATATATGCTTGTGCGACAGAGCCGGGAGGTATTCAAGACACCCGGCCAATCGAGGACAGACAGGCGAAGAAAGAGGGTGGTGTGCGCTGCTTTCAGAAAAAACCGCGTGCAGGCTAGCGGGCTGGTTTGTCCAGCCGTTTCAAGAACACGCTCAGCTCTTTGACGACCTGCGCATCGCCGTTGGTCTGGGCGCAGGCCAGACCCTGCGTCCACGCTTGGCGTGCGGCGTCGCTGTCGTCGAGGGCCAGATGGACTCTGCCCAGAAGTTTCCAGGCCACGGAGTACTGCGGCTCCAGCGCCGTGGCCCGCTGCAGGTGGAGCAGCGCAGCAGCGGGTTGTTCGCTGTCGAGGGCGGCCTTTCCCAGGGTATAGCGCAGCAGCGCGGTTTCCTTACCGGTAGCCAGCAGGGCTTCTAGGCGCTCGGTCATGGAGGGCATGCCAATCCTTTGGGGTGCGTCAATCGCGCTATGGTGCCCGGGTCAGAGAAAGCGCATGGCACACAGGTCAATTGTCCCGGGCTTGCAAAGCAGCCCTGAGCCTCAAGGAAAAGCGGCTTAAAGCAAAGGGCGGCAAGCAGGTCGCAGCTCCAAATATGTGCGTTGTAGCTGTCTGATATGGGTGGTGTGCGGCTGTCCATATTGGGCAGCCAGGCGTCCATGAAATTTCAGCAAATTGTTCATGGGAGCTGGAATGGGGGGCCAAGAAAAGCTGCAATCTGCGCTTTATGGGGGTGGGCTCAAGCGCAAAAATATCCATATCTCTCCTTGCGGTGGCACTGGGCGCTGATCAGCACCGCTTTGCGGTTTGGCACGGTCATTCAGCGCTGTTTCCGGGGGCAGGGCGGTGCAGGCAGGCAGCGATGCTCAGGGCTGCAGCCGAGTATTGGCTGCGGTGCATTTGCTGCTATTGGGGAGCGTAAAAAACCCGCCAAATTGGGACAACGCCTTGGCCTTGATCTGTGCCATATATCGTTGCCTTCAGGCAACAATAGCAAATCATATTGAGATTGATTCGCTTTTAGAAATGTATCATCGGCACCGCCTTGCGCAGGGCGACTGCAGCCGTTTTCTTGAACCGTGCTGTTCCCGCAAGGCCTTGTGCAGGCTGTGTAAAAGGTGCGTGTTAAGCCCCTTTCATTGTGGGCTGCACCTGAGGTTGCCTGCGCTTTGCGGTGCCAAGTGCGCTGCGGGCGCTGATGGCTGACTTTCAGGTGCGCGGCAGGTTTGGTCCATGGCCGTCTCTGCAAGTCAGTAATTTTCTGATCTGACGAGGACGTCTCTTTCATGCTTTCCCCCTCCTTTAAACCCCGTCGCACCCTGCTGGCGCATGCGAGCGTCTGCCTGGGCCTGGCCCTGCAAATGCAGGCTGCCATGGCACAAACTGCGCGTTTTGATATTCCCGCGCAGCCATTGTCCAGCGCGCTGGAGCAGTTGGCCCAGCAGGCCAATCTGAAATTGGTGGCATCCACGCCGGCAGCGCAGGGGCGTCAAGCGCCTGCCGTGAAGGGGGCGCAGGATGTTGAGCAGGCGCTGCATACGCTGCTGAGCGGCTCGGGTCTGCAGGGCAGGGTTGAGGGCGGCATGCTCACCGTGCAGTCTGCCCCTGCTGCGGGCGAGCCTGCGACCTTGTCTGAAGTGACGGTGCGCTCCAACCAACTGGGCGAAATCACCGAAGGCAGTGGCTCCTATACGCCGGGTGCCATTGCCACGGCCACGCGTCTGGTGCTCACGCCGCGTGAGACTCCACAGTCTGTCAGCGTGGTCACGCGCCAGGTGATGGATGACTTTCAGCTCAACTCGATTGACGACGTGATCAATCACACGCCGGGCGTGAGCATCGTGACGTATGACAGCGAACGCACCGAGTACTACGCGCGCGGTTTTGCCATTCAGAACTTCCAGTACGACGGTATTCCGATGACGCGCAACTCTGCCTATTCCGCAGGCAACACGCAGACGGATATGGCGATTTATGACCGGGTTGAGGTGCTCAAGGGCGCGACCGGTCTGCTCACCGGCAGTGGAGACCCCGGGGCTACCATCAATCTGGTGCGCAAGAAGCCCACACGTGAATTTGCTGGCCACGCCACCCTCAGTGCAGGCAGCTGGCAAAACTACCGGGGTGAGCTGGACATCAGCGGCGCTCTCAACGAAAGCGGCAGCATCCGTGCGCGTGGCGTGGCGACCTATCAGGACAAGCAATCGTTCATGGACAGGTACGAGCGCAAGACGGGTGTGCTGTACGGCATTGTTGAAGTCGATCTGACGCCCGGCACACTGCTGACAGTGGGCGCTGACCGCCAGGACAACAAGCCCACGGCATCGACCTGGGGCGGCATTCCGCTGTTGGACTCCAATGGCAGTTTCAACGCCATGCCCCGTTCGTTCAACAACGGTGCCAACTGGAGCCACTGGGACCAGTACACGCGCACCACCTTTGCCACGCTGGAGCACAACTTTGACAGCGGCTGGGTCACCAAGCTGCAGCTGAACCACCAGATCAATGGTTACAACGCCAATCTGGGTGCTGCCGCAGGCGGCAATCCCAACCCGGTAACGGGTGGCGGGGTGAAAATGTGGCGCGGCCAGTACATTGGCCGCACCACCAGCGATGCCGCTGACGTGTACGCCAGCGGCCCCTTCTCGCTGCTGGGGCGCGAGCATGAGCTGGTGGTGGGCGGCAGTCTGGCCAAGCGCCGCTGGAAAAATGACGGCTACTTCAACGACAACAGCGGTTTCAACGGTGATGTGGACAACTATTACCAGTGGAATGGCAATGTGCCCGCTCCGGTGTGGAACAGCACCCCGGACTACACCGATGACGAGACCACGCACGAAAGCGGTATCTACACCACGGCGCGCTGGAACCTGCGCGATGACCTGAAGCTGATCACCGGTGGGCGTTTTTCCAACTACAAGAACAAGGTGCAGGAGCAAGACGAAAAGAACGTCTTCACGCCCTATCTGGGTGCGGTGTATGACCTGAACGAAAACTATTCGGTCTATGCCAGCTACAGCGGTATCTTCAAACCGCAGTCCGCCCAGAACGAACGGGGGCGCACGCTGGACCCGTTGGAAGGCACGAACTACGAGCTGGGTGCCAAGGCGTCATTTTTTGGTGGCCGCCTCAATGCCAGTGCTGCCGTCTTTCAGATAAAGCAGGACAATTTCGCCGTGGAAAGCGGCGGCACCACGCCCAGTGGCAACCCTGCCTACCGCGCCATTCAGGGTGTGAAGACCAAGGGCTGGGAGGCCGAAGTGTCTGGCCAGATCACCCCGGCGTGGCAGATTCAGGCGGGCTACTCACACGGCGTTGCGCGCAAGGGCGATGAGCGTGTATCCACGCTGACGCCTGCCAACCAGTTCAACCTGTACACCAGCTACAAGCTGGGTGGCTCCATGACGGGGCTGACGCTGGGCGGCGGTGCCCGCTGGCAGGACAAAACCTGGGGCACGATCAGCGTGCCCACAGGGGGCAAGACGGTGCACACCGTGCAGGACTACTGGGTGCTGGATGCCATGGCCCGCTATCAGTTCAACAAGCAACTGTCGGCGTCGCTCAACATCAAGAACCTGCTGGACAAGAAGTACTACACCATCTTCAGCCACTACAGCACCTACACATGGGGTGAGCCGCGCAGTGTCAATGTCAGCATGACGTACAAGTTCTGACGCCTCAAAGGCGGCCTCGATGCCGCTTCAAATCTTTGAATACACCACGGGCCAGTGTGGCCCGGCGGTGTTTTTTTATGCCTTGGTGCAGGGCAGGGTGGCTTGCTTCACAGTTGCACCATCCACACGGCAAGTTGCTGGAGCGCGCCAGCAACGGCCACCAACGGCCAACTGCTGCCAGCAGCGCAAGCCCGATGCCAGCGCGGGTTTTGGGGGCCGCCTACGATGAGCGCATTCGTTTTTTCTGGACTCTGCCATGACCAGTGCGCCTGTTACCTTGAAGATTGATTTTGTTTCTGACGTCTCCTGCCCGTGGTGCGTGATCGGGCTGAAATCGCTGCAGCAGGCTGCACAGCGTTTACAAGACCAGGTGGCGCTGGAGCTGCACTTTCAACCGTTTGAGCTGAATGCGCAGATGGCACCTGAGGGACAGGACATGGCGGAGCACCTGATGGAAAAGTACGGCGCCACGCCTGAGCAGTCGCAGCAAAACCGTGATGCCATTACACAGCGCGGTGCGGCGCTGGGCTTTACTTTCAATATGGGTCAGCGCAGCCGTATCTACAACACCTTTGATGCACACCGGCTGTTGCACTGGGCCGGGCAGGAGGGGGCACAGGGGCAGCAACTGGCACTGAAGATGGCGCTGTTTTCAGCCTATTTCACGCATGGCCAAAGCCCGGCAGACCATGCGGTGCTGTTGCGTGCAGCCGAGTTCGCAGGGCTGGACGTGGAGCGCGCCCGTGAGGTGCTGGACACGAACATGTTTGCCGACGCAGTGCGTGAGCGCGAAGCGTTTTACCAGCAGCACGGCATTCACTCGGTGCCAGCCGTCATCATCAATGACCGCCACCTGATTCAGGGCGGCCAGCCGGTCGAAGTGTTCGAGCAGGCCCTGCGTCAACTGGCCGCAGATGCCTGATGGTGCTTGATAGCGCTTGAGGGTGTTTGAGGGTGCTATGAGTAGTAGAGCTGCTAACGCTTGTGTGTATTGGTTTTTAGA
>ENA-OFCF01000517-OFCF01000517.1-metagenomes-genome-assembly--contig:-NODE-517-length-16827-cov-5.397985_pt1 | contig 16827 bp, 16 predicted proteins | sample MGYA00153387_OFCF01 | MGnify analysis MGYA00153387
GTGTGGAATGGCTTGTTTCATGACACCACGCCCATCAAGATAGAAGCTTTACAGACTGCCGACTGGAATCGCGGCAACTACCTGGTCAACAGCCTGGGTCACTGTGGTGCCTGCCACACGCCGCGCAATGCGCTGGGCGCGGAGCAGGGTGGCCAGGCGTATTTGGCTGGTGCGGTCATTGACGGCTGGGAAGCACCCGCGCTTACCGCGTTGTCAAAATCGCCCGTACCGTGGAACGCGGCCGAGTTGTATCGCTATTTGCGCGTAGGCCACACCCAGCAGCACGGTATTGCCGCCGGGCCGATGGGTGCAGTGGTGAAAGAACTGAGCGTACTGCCCGATGCAGACATTGCCGCCATGGCCAGCTACCTGGCATCATTCACAGCGCCCATCACCGACATGCAAAGCCAAACCAAAGCGCTTGAAGTGGTGACCAACGCGCAGCGCTCAGCCAGGCAATTGCTCGGCTCCGGCCAACGTCTGTTCAGCGGCGCATGCAGTTCTTGTCATCACGATGGTGACGGGCCCAAGCTGCTTGGCGTTAACCCGCCACTGGCGTTGAACAGCAATTTGCACAGCAACCGGCCAGACAACCTGATCAACATTATTTTGAACGGTGTGCGTGAGCCAGCCACACAAGACATCGGCTTCATGCCTGCCTTTAAATACGCCTTGAGCGATGCGCAAATTGCAGAACTGGCCAGCTACATGCGCAGCCGATACGCGCCCGGTGAAGCGGCATGGCCGCATCTGCCCGCTGACATTGCGCGTTTGCGCAAAGCTGCGAATGATTGATCAAATTCCAGGTGCTTGAAAACCACCCGCCCGATAAGTCAACACCAGCGTATCCCGATAGCCCTTTTCTCCATCCGCATGGTCAGGAAATATCGGCGTCGTTTCATGAATCACCCGCGCATCGTCCAGCAAAAGTGCAGTCAGCGGCTCCTGCATCACAAAGCGCACCCCTTGCGGGCCGTTGGCATCAAACACCCGCGTCTCGCCGCCCTTCACACCGCGCCGCGCCACCAGCAGCACCACCACAAAGTTAACCCCGTCGCGGTGCGCGCCTTCAGGTGTTGGGCGGCCTACACCGCCTGCGGTGTCAATCCGGAACTGGTGCGCTTCAACAAACCATGTGTCAACGGCATGCACTTGCGCAAACAGTTTGCCAAAGTCAGCGATCAGATCAGTCCACGCCGACGCACTCGCGACGTGAGTTTCAACAGGCTCAAACCAGCGTTCAAAGCCGCCATGCAGTGCGTTGTAATCGGTCGGTTGCCAATGCGCCCGGTGCGGTGCTTGCGTGATTGAATTGCCTGTGATGTCTTGTATAAAACAGGCATGGCGGCGCTGTCGATAGCTGCCGCCGTCTTTCAAGTGCGCATCGGGCGGCAAGTTATCCCAAGCCGAGGCCAAATCGTCCCAGCGCTGTGCCCAGTCGGTGGGCAGTTTGAGTGTGGCGATTAGGTCTGACGGGTTGAGCAGACTCAAACCGTCTTGACTCAGCGCTTGGGCGGCGGGTTTGTGTGGTGCGACGATGTTGAACATGGCTGTATTTTGCTTGAGGTACCTGAAAGACAATTGTCTAAGCATGGATTCATACAAATTTTACGGACAGTATTGACCTGTAGCTCAATAAATACGGGCGCAAACAGCTATAAAAAAATAGCATGTCAAAGACCCGGATAAGTCAGCACCTCAACACCCAGCAGCCCCACCCAGCCCCGGTGGCGCGCTTTTGTGGCGTACAGCACCATGGCCGAGCTGACGAACGTGGCCACGATGATGGCCTGAAGCAAAAACGAACGCATACCGCCACCCGGCTCTGTGGCCAGCGTCCACAACATGGCGGCAACCAACCAACCAACCAGCCAGCCCAACACCGTCAGCACATGCCAGCTCGCCCACAAGATGCGAACGTGCCCATGATGCAGAAAATTGCCGCCGTTGTTGGGTACCCAGTGCCCCTTGCGCAGTCTTGAAAACACCATGACTTCACCCAGCACGGAGTGAATAAAGCCCACAAAAAATGTCAGAACTGCGGCGGCCAAGAGATAGGTATTCATGCTTCCAGATCTTTTTGGATGAATGAGCATGTCAACTGTCGCATCATTGTTGCTATATATTCAGGAGCTGATTACGCCCGTATTTATTGGGCTTTAGGCTGATTTATTCACAATTTATCATTACTGCCCGGTATTTTCAGAACAGGTCAATACGAGAGCTAAGTTGGCGATCTTCCAGGATGGGTAAAACGTTTTGAACCATCTGTGATAGCGAGATGCGTTCAAACATATTGATGTCCACCAGTTGTAGAAACAATTGCAGCGGCAGCTCAAACGCAAGCTGTTTTCTGGCGATCAGCGCCAGAAGGTAGACACACACAGCAATCCAAATTTGCGATTTGACTGCGTTTAGCGAATTGCCGTAGAAATGTTTGATGCACAAGTTCTGCTTAAGCCATTTGAAGAACAACTCGATCTGTCAGCGCTGCTTGTAAATAACTGCGACAGTCGCAGCAGACAGATCAAAGCGATTGGTCAGAAATGTCAAGTTCAAACCCGACTCACGATTAAAAAAGCGAATTCTGCGCAGCGCCTGTGGGTAGCCTGAATTAGAGTGGTGGCCAACCAAAGCAATCGTCTGATCCCTGATCACGCCAGACTTGGCATCCACGTCATGCGCCTGTGAACAGCTGTAGTGCAAGTTCTCCTTGGATCGCACGACAAAGCTGCAACCGCGCTGGACTAATCCGAACAGGCGTTTAAAGTCTGCCCAGGCAAACAAACTCAGGCACAGATCAATGACCGTGGAGTCCATGGCGTACAAAGGCTCTTTCAAACCCAGAGCCAGGCTATGGTTGCTGTGCAACTCCAGCGCCTGGGTGATCAAGCGTTGACCCAGTGCTTCAAACAAGCGCCAGTCGCGCCGCTCAGCGGCACCGGCCAGGGTAGAGCGACTGAGCTTTTGGCGTAGCCCTAATGAGTACAGTTTGCCGTGCTGCGAATTCAAACAAGCCACCAAGTCGCGCAAGCCATCGCGGCGGGTAAGTTGGGCGTAGCTCATGGCCACAAAGTGTGACCACGCAGTAAAACTGTGGGTGCCGTGGATGGCACTGAATTTACGCACCAAATACTCAAAGTGCTTCAGAGGCACAAAGCTTAAGAGCTGCGCAAATACGCTGCTTTGTACTTTCATGGGGATGACCTGCAAAATGCAGCTCACCTTACCTTCAAATCAAACCCGTTTGTGAGTCGCCCCACTCAAAAAACCTCTCTAAGTCGTTGTCGCGTATAGTAAATCCATGATTCCTGTTGAAATTTACCGGGCAGTAGTGATTTTAGGTATCAAATCAGCTTTTTACCCAATAAATGCGGGCGCAAGCAGCTATTATTTTAGTAGCTAATAGAGCTCATCAAATTTCAAAAACTAACGCCATATATCGTCTCAGACCTACACGCTGGACCTGTTTGACGTCAGATAATCTAAAAATAAAACAAGACGTTCAAGTTTTCAGGAGATTATTCATGCTCTATAAATTCAAATCTAAAAACGCAGGCGACGTGATCATGCTTGAGGCCAATGGCCGCAAGGTGCTGGAGGTGATTGGCAAGGACGCCGGGCCGAAAGGCATCATCCTGGCGGTTCAGATGCCTGCAGCCATCCAGGCGCTGCAAGCTGCAATTGCACTGGAAGAGTCACATGATGAGAATCATGACGAAAACGGCGTGCACGGAGACGCACCCGGTCTTCGTCAGCGAGCCATGCCTTTTATTGACATGCTCAACCGCAACCACACATCGGGTACAGAAGTCACTTGGGGCGTTTGAGCCTTAGTCGACTTTTGCGCCTGAAGCCTTCACGACTGGCGCCCACTTGGCATGCTCCGCGTTGATGAAGGTATTGAACTGCTCCGGCGTGTTGCCGCCGGGTATTGCGCCCTGAGCCAGCAATTTTTCTTTCATGGCCGATGTACCCAGAGATTTGGCCACTTCTTGCTGAATGCGGTTCACGATATCTTGCGGTGTGCCCGCAGGCGCCAGCAGGCCAAACCATGAGCTGGCATCAAAACCAGGCAGTTTGCCGGCTTCTTCAATCGTTGGCAGTTCGGGCAAAGCAGCCGAGCGACTGGAACTGGTCACGGCAAAGGCCTTGAGTTTTCCAGCCTTGATCTGCGGTAATGCCGATGGCAGGTTGTCAAACATCACATCCACGTTGCCGCCTACCAAATCCAGCATGGCAGGACCAGAGCCGCTGTAGGGAATATGCGTCATAAAAATGCCGGTGCGCGACTTGAACAGCTCACCTGCCAGATGAATTGACGTTCCGTTGCCGCTGGATGCCATGTTAAATACAGCGGGATGGGCTTTGGCGTACTTGATGAATTCGGACACGGTGTTGATGTTCAACGCCTTGGCCTTGTTGACATTCATTACCATCACATTCGGCACGCCCGCCACCAGCGTGATGGGGGCAAAGTCTTTTTGTGAATCGTAGGGCATCTTGGCATACAGAGCCTTGTTGATGCCATGCGTACCCACTGTGCCCATCAAAATTGTGTAGCCGTCAGGTGGGGATTTGGCCACCAGATCGGCGCCGATGTTGCCGCCAGCGCCACCACGGTTTTCAACCACGAAAGACTGGCCAAAGGCTTTGGTCAACTCAGGTGCCATGGCGCGCGCCAAAATGTCGGTGGTACCACCTGCGGCAAAAGGCACGATGATGCGCACTGGTTTGTTTGGCCAGGCTGTTTGCGCGAAAGCACTAGACGCTATTAAAAAAGTAGCTGTTAGCGCCCATACTGATTGAGCTAAAAGCCGTTTTGAAGGGTTAAAAAAATGCATTTTCAACTTTCTTGTGAAGTAACCAAAAAATCAACCGCCTGCTGGCAAGTCCAGCCAGTTTGAACACCCAATGCTGACGCTGCAGCATTCGCATCAATCACAACACCGCTGGCCAGCGTACTGCGCGCCTCGCCAATCCGCGCGCTTTGGTGGGCTACCGTGCAGGCGGCCAAGCCATGTACCTGCAAAAAATCAAGTGCTGCCAACCCAGCGTTGTCCAAGCCGCCACCTGCATCGTTGAACACGCTCAGCAGTGGGCGTGCCGCCAGCGCATAGCGCGCTGAACTGATACCGCCATGTGAACCGCTGATAGCAACACAGCCTGCATCAGCAGCACTCAGTTCTGTGATGGAGTCCACAATGCGTAAAACTGGCATGAAATGGTTTTACCTTCAATTGCCCCCAAGCTGACAGCGGGACAACCCCACATCGTGCGCTGCCAGCAGCGAATGAAAAAAGCCGCCCAGCTTTGCAACGTGGCGGCTTTGTGCGATTGACGCTAAATCAGTCGGCGTACTGCTTGGCAGCGTCCACTACCAATTTAATTTTGGTCATTTCTGCCGTAACGAAAGCCTTATGCGTAGCAGGCTCAACACGTTTGTCAGTCACAACAATTGCGCCCAGGCCTTCCTGCTTTTTGATGAAGTCAGGATCCTTCAAAGCTTTCTTCAGCCCCTCATTAAGCGCAGTCAAAACAGCTGGCGGCGTGCCCTTGGGCGCATACAGGCCGTGCCAAATCGTCAGGTCAAAGCCTTTCAAACCCATTTCCTGCAAGGTCGGATAGTCTTTAAGCAGCTTGTTGCCAGACAACGGCTTGGCGGTGGTTACTGCAAATGCTTTCACACGGCCGGCTTCAATCTGGCTGGAGGTGTTGGTGGTCTGGTCACACATCAGGTCTACCTGGCCACCGACCAGCGCGTTCATGGCTGGTGCCGTGCCGCCGAAGGGGATGGTGGTCATGGGTTCTTTGGACTTGATGGCCGCTTGCCACATCAAACCGCAAAGGTGCGATGCTGAACCCAAGCCCGCGTGTGCAATGTTCAGTTTGCCAGCGTTGGCTTTGATGTAGTTTTCAAAATCCCGGTAGGTGTTGGCGGGCAATTGAGGCTTGCCAATCAGTGTCATCGGCACTTCGTTGATCATGCCCAAAAATTCAAAATCATCAAGTGTTTTGAACGATAGTTTTCGGTACAGGGCGGGTGCTGCAGCCATGCCGATATGGTGCAAAAGCAGCGTGTAGCCGTCAGGTGAGGCTTTGGCAACTTTGGCAGCACCAATCGTGCCGCCTGCGCCGTTGACGTTCTCAACCACAAAATTAGCTCCGCCGCCCATGGTTTTGCGCATGGCTTCTGCCAGGTCGCGCGCCACGCGGTCGGTTGGCCCACCAGCTGCAAAAGGCACCACAAAGGTGACAGGCTTGGTGCCTGGATAGGCTTGCGCACTGACTTGAGTGTGTGCAAACACGCTGGCAGCAGCGGCTGCCAGAACGAGTAAATGTTTGATGGGTTTCATGACGGTCTCCAAATAAAGAAACCCAAGTTTAAGATTTTCTGGAGCAATGCATATCGCGGGAACTACGTAAGTGCTATCCCCGGTAAGGTCAATTTTGCAAGGTCTATTTGTAGCTACGCGCGTCTTCAATCACCTTGCCATCGTTGGGCAGGCTGCCGGGTGCCACCAACTCAACCGTGCCACGCAGCTTGGTCACGTCGCGTATGGCCTCACTGATTTTTTGATCCAACCCTGCGTGGCCAGACGCTGCTTCCACCTGAAAGTGCATGCGGTCATCGGCCATTTCACCGCTAACGACCAGTCGCGCCTTCAACACCTCGGGGAAGCGCCGGGCAATCGTCGCCACTTGGCCAGGGTGTACAAACATGCCCCGAATTTTCACGGTCTGGTCAGCGCGACCCATCCAGCCCCTGATGCGGGTGTTGGTGCGGCCTGTCGGGCAGTGGCCGGGCAACAGGGCAGACAAGTCGCCCGTGCCAAAACGGATCAGCGGGTAGTCAGGGTTCAGCGTGGTCACCACCAGCTCGCCAACCTCACCTTCAACTACGGGGTCGCCCGTGCCAGGGCGCACGATTTCAACGATCACGCCCTCGTCAATCACCAGACCTTCGCGCGCTTCCGTTTCATAAGCAATCAAACCCAAATCTGCCGTGGCGTAGCTTTGGTATATGGCCATACCACGCGCGGTAAACCAGTCGCGCAGGCTGGGCGGAAAGGCTTCGCCGCCGACCAGACCTTTCTTCATGCTGCTGATGTCGCTGCCGGTTTCCTCGGCTTTTTCAACCAATATCCGCAAAAAACTTGGGGTGCCTGCATAGCCATCAGGCCGCAGCTCGGCAATCGCTTGCAACTGCTGCTCGGTCTGACCAACACCAGCTGGAAACACCGTACAACCCACCGCATGCAAACCCGACTCCATGATGAACGCGCCCGGCGTCATGTGATAGCTGAACGAGTTGTGCGCCAAGTCGCCACTTCTGAAGCCCGCCGCATACATGGCACGGCCTGCACGCCAATAGTCTTTGGCTGTGCCTTCCGGCTCATAAATCGGCCCAGGCGATGCAAATAGGTGTGGCATTTTGGGACCACGCAGCAAGGCGCTGAAACCACCAAAGACATCGGTCGGTCGTCCGGCTTTTTGCAAATCATGCAATTCGTTTTTGCGAATCACGGGTAACTTGGCCAATGCTTCGCGGCTGGTGATGGATGCAGCATCAACACCCGCCAACAACTTGCTGAAGGCGGGCGCTGCTTTTTGTGCATGAGCTACCAAACTCGGCAAACGGCTCATCAAAGCCGCTTCACGAATAATGGTTGCGCGAGTTTCCAGGTCGTCAAAAAATGAAGTCATACGTGCCTCATTTTTTGATCAAGCCAACCAGCGTTTGCGGCGCTTGTAGCTCTTCACATCTTTAAAGCTTTTACGCTCACCACCGCCCATGCCCAAGTAAAACTCTTTCACGTCTTCGTTGTTGGCCAAGTCGCTCGCCACGCCGTCCATCACCACTCGGCCACTTTCCATGATGTAGCCATAGTCCGCGTACTTCAGTGCCATGTTGGTGTTTTGCTCAGCCAGCAGAAAGGTGACTTTTTCCTTTTGGTTCAGGTCTTTGACGATCTCAAACACCTCTTGAACAATTTGCGGTGCCAGGCCCATTGAAGGCTCATCCAGTAGCACCATCGTCGGGTTGGCCATCAGTGCCCGGCCAATCGCGCACATTTGTTGCTCGCCACCTGATGTGTAAGCGGCCTGCGAGGTGCGGCGTGTTTTAAGGCGCGGAAAATAGTTGTAAACCTTCTCTAAATTGGCAGCAATCTGCGCCTTGCTTTTAACGGTGTAAGCGCCCGTCAGCAAGTTTTCTTCAATCGTCAGGTGCGCAAAACAGTGGCGGCCTTCCATCACCTGAATCACGCCGCGCTTGACCAGATCAGACGGTGACAGGTTTTCAATCCGCTCACCACGCAGTTCAATCGAACCCTTGGTGACCTCCCCCCGTTCGCCACGAAGCAGGTTTGACACGGCACGCAGTGTCGTGGTTTTGCCGGCACCGTTGCCACCCAAAATCGCCACAATTTTGCCCTCTGGTACGTTCAATGAAACGCCTTTTAGAACCAGAATGACGTGGTTGTAAATGACCTCGATGCCATTCACGTTAAGTACTATTTTTTGTGCATCCATAAATTTTTACTTTCTCTAATTATTAGCACTGCGCGCAGTGCTAATAATTAAACTGTCATACCGGATCAAGTCCGGTATGACAGGGGAATGCTTAGCTCTGGCAATCCGCAGCTGAACGGCGTGTCAGTTTTTTCTCGGCGGCGTACTTGTCGGCTGACGCTCTCACCAAGGGCTTGATGATTTGCTCGTCAGCTTGCAGCCAATCCGAAGCCCAGACAAACTTGCTGCCATCCCAGGTGTGAACCCGGGTCCACGCAGAACCCATGTGGTCAGCGCAACTGGTCGAAACCGGACGCATCACGCCCTTGAAGCCCTGTGCATCCAGTTTGGCCTGGGTCAGGTTCAGGTTTTCATAACCCCAGCGTGCTTGCTCGCCAGTCATGACCTTGCCTTTGCCAAAACGCTCTTGCGCGGCGCGTACACCTTCAACAGCCAGCAATGCGCCGACCACTCCGCGCATGTACAGCACGCTGCCAACTTCATCTTTAGGACCCGTGCCCTGGCCTTTGGCATGGACTTTTTCCAGAATTTCCTTGACAACGGCTGAGCCAGGCTCTGCGCCATGCTGCATCATCACAGCACTGTAGCCTTTGGCGCCCTGACCCACGTCTTTCAAATCTGGTTCAGCACCAGACCACCAGGTGCCAAACATTTTTTCACGCGGGTAACCCACGGCTTGCGCTTCCTTGACGGCGGCGCCGGTCATCACCCCCCAGGTTTGCAGAATCACGTAGTCGGGCTGCTGCTGGCGCACTTGCAACCAGGTGGCTTTTTGCTCAACACCGGGCGCTGCGATGGGCAGTAACAACAAGGTAAAGCCGTGTTGGGCAGCGCGCTCTTGCAGAATCGGCAGGAGTTCTTTGCCAAACGGGGAGTCGTGGTAACCCACACCGATTTTCTTGCCTTTGAGCTTGTCCATGCCACCAGCAACTTTGCCGATATGCTGGAGCACCGTATCACCGGCGACCCAGTAGTGGCCAATCAGCGGAAAGTTCCATTTAAAAACGCCACCGTCCTGCGAGTCACTGCGGCCATAGCCAGACGTGATCATCGGGATTTTGTCAGCGGCATTTTTTTCAGTCAAGGCAAACGTGATGCCGGTTGACAGCGGCTGAAACACTGTTGCGCCGCCATGCTTGCCCTTCAGGCGCTCATAGCATTCCACGCCACGGTCCGTGGCATACGCGGTTTCACATTCTTCAATCAGCGTTTTAACGCCATTGATACCGCCGCGTGCATTGACCAGCTTCATGTAGTCGTTGTGGCCATTGGCCCACGGCGTGGCGTTAGGGGCGACAGGGCCTGTGCGGCCCGTCAGCACGGGGAAGAACTGCTCTTTGGCTTGCGCAAATGCCGCAGTGCCAACAGCGGCCAGCAAGCTGGCCAACACGATGTGACGAATTCTCATCAAAGTCTCCTGGAATATTGGCACGCTAGTGCCTGGGGTTAACGAACGGAAATAACGAACAAAAATTAAAAAACACCAACAAATTTCAATGCGGGAAAGGCCACAGCCTGAGCTTTTGCTTGCCAATGCTCCACAGCTTGGCCAGGCCGTGGGGCTCAACAATCAAAAACCAGACAATCAAAGCACCAAATATCATGACTTCGGTATGCGCAACCGTGGCCGTTGAAATGTCAACGCCAATCAGATTGCCAAAAGCAGGCAAAAACTGGTTCAGAAAAATCGGCAACACCACAATAAAGGCAGCACCAAAAAAGCTGCCCATAATCGACCCGAGACCGCCAATGATCACCATGAACAGCAACTGAAACGAGCGGTCAATTGAAAACGCAGCAGGCTCCCAAGACCCCAAATGCACAAAGCCCCACAAGCCACCCGCTACGCCGATGATGAAAGAGCTGACTGCAAATGCGCTGAGCTTGGCATATACCGGACGGATGCCAATCACCGCAGCGGCCACGTCCATGTCACGAATGGCCATCCACTCGCGGCCAATCGCGCCGCGCACCAGGTTTTTGGCCAGCACACCAAACACAATTAAAAACCCCAGGCAGAGCAAATATTTTTTAAGCGGTGAATCAATCGGAATCCCCAAAGCGCTGAGGTTGGACACAGCCACCGAGCCCGATGTGCTGTTGTTGGTAAACCAGCTGATGCGCAAAAATGCCCAGTCGCAAAAGAACTGCGCCGCCAGCGTCGCCACGGCCAGGTACAAGCCCTTGACGCGCAAACTCGGGATACCAAAAAACATACCCACCAACGTGGCAAAAAAACCGCCTGCCAGCAGCGCCACAATCATCGGCATGCCTTCAATCCGCACATAGCTGTTGTATGCCGCGTATGCACCCACGGCCATGAACGCACCCGAACCCAGCGAGATTTGCCCGCAGTAGCCGACCAGAATATTCACGCCTAACGCAGCCAGCGAGAGGATCAAAAACGGAATCAAAATGGCACGAAACATGTACTCATCAGCGAGCAAGGGCACGGCGATAACACTGAACAACAACAAACCCAGCAAAAACCAGCGATCCTGCGCAATCGGGAAGATTTGCTGGTCTGCCTTGTAGCTTGTTTTAAATTGGCCGTTTTCTCTGTAAATCATTTTTCTCTCTCAAACACGATCGATGATCTTTTCGCCAAACAGTCCCTGCGGCCTGAACAGCAAAAACACAAGAGCCAACACATAAGCAAACCAAATCTCAATACCGCCGCCCACCATCGGGCCGAGGTAAACCTCTGACAGTTTTTCACCTACGCCAATGATCAGGCCGCCAATAATGGCGCCGGGCACAGACGTCAGCCCCCCCAAAATAATCACTGGCAGAGCGCGCAACGCCACAGTCGTCAGTGAAAACTGCACGCCGAGTTTTGACCCCCAAATCATGCCGGCCACCAGCGCGGTAATACCAGCTACGCACCACACAATGACCCAGATGGTATTGAGCGGGATACCCACACTTTGGGCCGCCTGGTGGTCATCAGCAACAGCACGCAATGCCCGGCCTGTGGACGTTTTCTGAAAGAACAGGCTCAGTGCCGCCACCAATGCAGCCGCTATCAGCGCCGCAATCAGGTCTTCCTTATTAACCAGGAGGCCACCAGGGAAGACGTTTTGCAAGACAAACGCGGGCTCTTTCGGCATACCGATATCAATTTTGTAAATTGCGCTGCCAAAAATGGTTTGCCCCAGGCCATCAATAAAGTATGTGATGCCCAGCGTGGCCATCAGCAGCGTCACACCTTCCTGATTCACCAGATGACGAAGTACCAGCCGCTCAATGAGCCAAGCCAGAATAAACATGCACACCGCAGCCGCCATGAAGCCAGCAATGTTGCCGAGGATTTTGTTTTCAAAACCAAACCACTGCGGTATCCATTCTGAAAACCGCGCCATCGCCAGCGCTGCAAACAGCACCATCGCGCCTTGCGAAAAATTAAACACACCTGATGCTTTGAAGATCAGCACAAAGCCGAGTGCAACCAGCGAATAGAGCATGCCTGCCATCAGGCCGCCGAGAAGAGTTTCTAAGAAAAATGCCATCAGACTTTCCAAACAAAAAGAACGCAATTTTTCGACGGGCCGCCCCTAGAAAAATTAGCCCCCCCGGGGGGCAGCGTAGTACACGAAGTGACAAGCGTGGGGGTCATATTTCTAGTGTGATGTGCCTAAATAGGCGCTGATCACATCGGGGTTGGCGCGCACTTCGTCGGGTGTGCCATCGCCAATTTTTTTGCCGTAGTCCAGCACCACCACGCGGTCTGAAATGTCCATCACCACACCCATGTCGTGCTCAATCAGCACCACCGTTGTCCCAAACTCGTCATTAATGTCGAGCACAAAGCGGCACATGTCCTGCTTCTCCTCAACGTTCATGCCGGCCATGGGCTCATCCAGCAGCAGCACCTGCGGCTCCATGGCCAGCGCTCGACCCAGGTCCACCCGCTTTTGCAGGCCGTAGGGCAACATGCCCACAGGCGTTTTGCGGTAAGCCTGAATTTCCAGAAAATCAATGATCTTTTCAACCGCTTCCCGGTGCATCATTTCTTCTTTGACAGCAGGGCCAATGCGCAGGGCCTGCAGCAAGATATTGCTTTTAATTTTCAGATTGCGGCCCGACATGATGTTGTCGAGCACGCTCATACCTTTGAACAATGCAAGATTCTGAAAGGTACGCGCCACCCCCATCACCGCCACCTGGTGACTATTCATGTGCTTGAAAGTTTGACCCCGAAACGTGATCGAGCCCTGCTGCGGCTGGTACACGCCGTTGATGCAGTTCAGCATCGAGCTTTTGCCCGCGCCGTTGGGGCCAATGATGGCGCGTATCTCATGCTCTTTGACATTGAACGAAATGTCTTGCAGCGCCTTGACACCTCCAAACGCGAGAGAAATATTTTTCACGTCAAGGATGACGTCACCGATTTTCTTGCTCATGCTGCTGCTTTCACCGCTGCAAAGGTCTTGCAGTCGCCAATTTTCAATGTCGCGCTCACGCTGCCGCTGCGGCCATCTTCAAACTTCACCACCGTTTCAATGAACTGCTCGGTTTTGCCGTTGTACAGTGCGTCAATCAGCGGCTGATATTTGTCACCAATAAAACCGCGCCGAACTTTGTTGGTGCGCGTCAGTTCGCCATCATCGGCATCGAGTTCTTTGTGCAAAATCAAAAAACGGCTGACTTGCGAGCCTGCCAGCAGCGTGTCTACGCTCAGGTCGGCATTGACTTTTTCAACACATTCTTTGATGAGCTGGTACACCTCTGGCTTTTGCGCCAAATCTGTATAGCCTGCATACGGCAGGTTGCGCCGTTCTGCCCAGTTGCCCACTGCATCAAAGTCGATGTTGATGAACACGCAAGCCTTGTCGCGGCCATCGCCGTAAGCCACCACTTCCTTGATGTGCGGGAAAAACTTGAGTTTGTTTTCAACATACTTGGGTGCAAACATCGCGCCATCATTTGCGCCGCCTTTGATACGGCCCACGTCTTTCACGCGGTCAATGATTTTCAGGTGACCACTCGCGTCAATAAATCCGGCATCGCTGGTGTGATACCAGCCGTCGGCGGTCAATACTTCAGCCGTTGCCGTTGGGTTTTTGTAATATTCTTTTAGCAAGCCTGCTGACTTGACCATGATCTCGCCGTTGTCTGCCACTTTGATTTGTACACCCGCAATCGGCACACCTACCGTGTCAGCGCGTGCTTCGTTATCAGGTTGCAGGCAGACAAACACAGCGGTTTCTGTTGAGCCATACAACTGCTTCATGTTGATGCCGATGGAGCGGTAAAACGTGAACAAGTCTGGCCCAATCGCCTCACCCGCCGTGTAGGCCACGCGCACACGGCTAAAACCCAGCGTGTTGCGCAGCGGGCCGTACACCAGCGCGTTGCCCAGCGCATACAAAATCGTTTGCATTGCGCCGATTGACTTGCCGTCCATGCGGTCAGGGCCAACCCGTTTGGCCACGCCCATGAAGTAATTGAACAGGCCACGCTTGATGCTGCCTGCGTCTTCCATGCGAATCATCACGGTGGTCAGCAGGCCTTCAAATACACGCGGTGGCGCAAAGTAGTAAGTGGGTCCAACTTCTTTCAAGTCGATCATCACCGTGCTGGCGTTTTCAGGGCAGTTCACCACATAGCCGCAAGCCAGCCACTGTGCGTAGCTGAAGATGTTTTGGCCAATCCACGCGGGCGGCAAATAAGCCAGCACTTCTTCATTGGCTGTAAGCTTGTCAAAATCTGCGCCGGCCTTGGCGCGATCCAGCAGCGTGTTGTGGGTGTGTACAACGCCTTTGGGGCTGCCTGTGGTGCCGGATGTAAAAAACATGGCCGCTACATCGTTGGGGCTGGCCTTGGCCACCTCAGCCGCATACCAGCCTGGCTGAGAATCCGCAAAAGTTTTGCCCGTTTCAATCAGCGCATCCAGCGACTGCAAACCCGGCTCTGCATAGTTACGCAAGCCGCGCGGCTCGTCAAAAAAGATATGGCTGATTTGCGGGCAGCTGTCACGAATTTCCAGCAGTTTGTCGACTTGCTCCTGGTCTTCAACCATCGCAAACCGCACGTCAGCATTGTTGATGGGAAACACGCATTCAGCACCCACTGCGTCTTGGTACAACGGAATCGGAATCGCACCCAATGATTGCGCGGCCAGCATGGTGGCGTACAGGCGCGGGCGGTTGCTGCCAATGACCACCATGTGCTCACCACGCGTTAAACCCGCTTGGTGCAAGCCGCAGGCAATCTGCTCGACCAGCTTGGCCAGCGCTGCCCAACTGTGTGCTTGCCAAATGCCATATTCTTTTTCGCGCATGGCAGGCGCATCCGGGCGCTCGGCCGCATGTTTGATTAGCAGTTGTGGGAAAGTGGTCTGCATCTTTTCTGTCTCTTTATCCTGATGTCGTCAGCACTGCCTGGTTAGGTGTGCCTGCGCTTATAGAGTTACGACTGTGAAAGCGATGGTAAGCAGTCATTTGACGCTATGTTGTCATTCCGACGACAATTCAAGGGTCAACACTCCCCGGGATTTTCCCTTAGCCTTCTGTTTACACCGTTTTTAACCGTGGCCACCACTGAAAAGTCCCAGCAGATACAGATCCGCAGCCGCTTGCCGAATGCAGCGGAATTGGGCAGTATTCATTGGCTCAAAGAGCTGCTACCTGCCGAGCGCGAAACGGCGGTTGCCAGCCTGCGTGTGGGCGATGCACAGCCTGGCGATTCCGTGTGCCGTATTGGCAGGCCAGTGACCTATTGGTTTGGTGTGGTCGAGGGATTGCTCAAGATGAGTTCTGAAAATGCGCAAGGAACCACCATCACCTTTGCGGGTTTGCCACCCGGGGCCTGGTTTGGCGAGGGGACAGTCCTCAAGCGCGAGCCTTACCGCTACAACATCCAGGCGCTGCGTAAAACCGTGGTAGCTGGCCTGCCCGTCGAAACCTTCCACTGGTTGCTAGACCATTCGATAGGCTTTAACCGCTTTGTGATGAACCAGCTCAACGAGCGGCTGGCCCAATTTATTGCCGCACGTGAAATTGACCGTTTGAACAACCCCGATATTCGCGTGGCACGCAGCTTGGCCGCGCTGTTCAACCCTGTTCTGTACCCCGGCGTGGGCGAGATCTTGCGCATTACCCAGCAAGAGCTGGCGTACCTGGTCGGCCTGTCGCGCCAACGCGTCAATGAAGCACTGACGGCCTTGCAGGCGCAGGGCGCGATACGGGTGGAATACGGTGGTTTGCGGGTTTTAGATTTGGGAGCGCTTCGCAGTGCTGTTTTTGGGAATAAATAAGAGCTGTAGACCAGTAAATACGGGTGCAAGCAGCTCCTGAATTTGTAGCGTTGACGCAGCTACTCCAGGACATGTACAAAACGCTTGTTGCCCGGCAGGCGGTACACCGTTAAGTCCCGTAGGTCAGTGGTTGCGATATGGTTGATTTTCAGGCTGGTGGCTAAATACACCAGGCTGGCTGTCGAGTGCTGAAGCCAGCAATCTGGTCTTCAATCTCTGTGGGTAGGCGAAGTGAAATGGGCATGGGATAGTCCTTTGCGATACATATTGATAGTTGTATTCTTCTCTGTCATGGGTTGAAATCCGGGTTGATTAGTATTCAGTTGGAAAACAACTTGCGCTGTTGCTGTCATTCTCAAGGCATCGATAATCGATGTCATGAGTACCCTGATCGTTCCCCCAAAGTCGGCATCGAGCGCCGTCCGCATCCCCAAACCCACCAACCCGGACGGTTCGCCGCTCACGATTCGCCTGAACAAGCGCATGGCCGAGTTGGGGCTGTGCTCGCGGCGGGAGGCTGATGCCTGGATTGAACAAGGCTGGGTGCGCGTCAATGGCCAGCCCGCGGTGATGGGCCAGCCGGTGGCAGCCAATGCGCGGATAGAGATTGACCGCGCTGCTGAGCAGCAGCAAAAGCAGCAAGTCACTATATTGATCAACAAACCGGTGGGTTACGTCAGCGGGCAGGCGGAAGACGGGCATGAGCCTGCGGTGGGGCTGGTCCAGCCGGGTAACCGCTGGCCTGAATGCAATAGCCGTATGCGTTGGGGGTTCGAGCAGTTGCGTGGGCTGGCGCCTGCTGGGCGACTGGATATTGATTCGATTGGCTTGTTAGTGCTCACTCAGGACGGACGCATTGCCAGGCAACTGATTGGTGAAGACTCAGAGATGGAAAAAGAGTACTTGGTGCGGGTCAGTTTGGGTGATTTGCGCGGTGAAAACAACAACGTGCAAGCCTTGTTTGACCCTGAAAAGCTCAAGTTGCTGTGCCATGGCCTGAGCCTGGATGGCCAGCCGCTCAAGCCCGCGCAAGT